>Ga0222419_100037_pt1 | contig 285676 bp, 272 predicted proteins | sample 1B20Ametagenome_FD_182474 | JGI IMG/M metagenome (GOLD analysis project Ga0222419, IMG submission 182474) | Enriched microbial communities from leaf-cutter ant dump, University of Wisconsin, Madison, United States - 1B20A (version 2) | ecosystem: Environmental > Terrestrial > Nest > Insects... | reverse complement strand
CCGCAACGCCCGGACCCTGGCCGAGGGCGAGTGCCTCATCGAGGTCGTCGAGCCCGCCGGCGCCGACACCTTCGCCCTCACGAACCTCGGCGGAAAGGAAGCCGTCGCACGCCTGCGCGCCGACGTCGCAATCACCCCCGGCCAAACCGCAAACCTCGCATTCAACCTCGACAAAGCAGTCTTCTTCAACTCACAGACAAACCTCCGCATCCAATGAAAAACGGATGACACCAGCAGCACACATCGTCATCATCGGGTCGGAGCGCATAGGGGCCGGTCCTTCACCATGAGCGCAACGACTGGGACACGCGCCCGCATGCCCGCACAAACCGTCCGACAGGAGAAGCCATGATCCGCCATTGCGTCTTCATCCGTTTCAAGCCGACCATTTCCGCCGCCTACAAGGCCGAGCTCTTCAACGAGATCGATGCCCTGAGGGACCGCCTGCCGGGCATGGCCGCCGTGCATATCGGCACCAATGTCAGCCCCGAGGAGGGCATGGACAAAGGGTTCAGCGACGGCTTCATCGTCGATTTCGAGGACAGTTTCTCGCGGGACGCCTATCTGGCGGATCCTGAGCACAGGGAGACGGGCGCACGCCTCGTCGCCGCGGCTGAGGGCGGGATCGCCGGCATCCTCGTCTACGATCTCGAAACCGACGACTAAACCCGGCCTGTCCGGCGCGCCAGCACGCGCTCAAGCGCGGAAAAGGCATCGTAGATCAGCACCGCCAGCACGGCGACGACGAGGCCGCCCTGCAGCACGAAGGCAAGGTTGTTGGATTGCAGGCCGGCGATGATGACCTCGCCGAGCGTCTTGGCCGCGACCGTCGAGCCGATGGTGGCCGTCGCAAGGCTGATGGTCACGGAAAGCCGGATGCCGGCCAGCACCACCGGCAGGGCGAGCGGCAGCTCCACCTTGACGAGCCGCTGCCAGGCCGTCATGCCCGTGCCGCGCGCGGCTTCCACGATGGCGGGCGGCAGGGTGGAAAGCCCGGTCATGGCGTTTTCGAAGATCGGCAGGAGCCCGTAGAGGAAGAGCGCGATCAGCGTCGGCTTCTCGCCGAAGCCGACCGCTGGCACGGCAAGCGCCAGCACCGCGACGGGCGGAAAAGTCTGGCCGATGTTCACGAGGCTGCGCGAGAGCGGCAGGAACTCCGCCCCGATGGGCCGCGTGACGAGGATGGCAAGCCCCACCGCCACGATGGTCGCGGCCAGCGTCGCGGCGAAGACCGTGGCAAGGTGCGACAGCGTCAGCGAGAGCAGGCTGCCCTGGTTGTAGATGGCGGGGGCATTGGCCTGCACCAGCGGCTTCAGAAGCGGCTCGAAGAGGTCCGGCCTGAGGAGGAAGACGACGAGGAGGGCGAGCGTCGCCAGCCGCAGGAGATTGGGCAGGATGCGCCTCATCGCGGCCTCGCGGCGCGGCGCGCAAGGCCGGCGAGCGTGACGCGGCCGATGGGCGCGCCGTCCGCCCCGACGACCGGCAGGGCCTCGCGCCCCGACCAGAGGAGGGCCGAGAGCGCATCGCGCTGGCTCGCTTCGGCGGCAAGCGGCTCGCCCTCGGCGTTGCCGGCTTCGGCGGCCTCGCCGGCCGTACCGATGGACAGCAGCCGGAACGGCCGCTCGCCGGCGCCGATCAGCGTCTCGACGAAGTCGGTGGCCGGGTTCACCAGCATCTCTTCCGGCGCGGCGTATTGCACGATCCTGCCCTTGTCCATCACGGCGATCTTGTCGGCGAGGTGGAAGGCCTCCTCCATGTCGTGCGTGACGAGGACGATGGTGGTGCCGAAATGCTTCTGGATCGCCAAGAGGTCGTCCTGCGCCTTGGCGCGGATGACCGGGTCGAGCGCGCCGAAGGGCTCGTCCATCAGGAGGATGTTCGGCTCGGCGGCGAGCGCCCGGGCGACGCCGACGCGCTGCTGCTGGCCGCCGGAAAGCTCATGCGGGTAACGCGGGCCGAAGGCGGCGGCGTCGAGCTGGAAGAGCGACAGCAGCTCCTCGACCTTGGCGTCTATCCGCGCCCTGTCCCAGCCGAGCAGGGTGGGCACCGTGGCGATGTTCTGCGCCACCGTGCGATGAGGAAAGAGGCCGTGGCCCTGGATGGCATAGCCGATGCGGCGGCGCAGCTCGTAGCCGGGAATGGCGTGGTTGTCCGCGCCATCGATGCGGATCGTGCCCGCGCTCGGCTCGACGAGACGGTTGATCATGCGCATCAGCGTCGTCTTGCCGGAACCGGAGGTGCCGACGATGACGGTGATCGTGTGCGGCGCGATCGTCATCGAGACATCGTCGACGACCGTGGTATCGCCGTAGCGCTTGGTGATGCTGTCGATCTCGATCATGCGGCCCTGCCGGGTTTGGAACTGGAAAGCTCGGTGGCGGCATCGAGCACGACGGCCGCGGCGAAGGCAAGCGCGACGGTCGGCACCGCGCCGAGCAGCACGAGGTCCATCGCCGTCTGGCCGATGCCCTGGAAGACGAAGACGCCGAAGCCGCCCCCGCCGATGAGCGCGGCGATGGTGGCAAGCCCGATATTCTGCACCAGCACGATGCGGATGCCGGTGAGAATGACCGGGAAGGCGAGCGGCAGCTCCACGCCGAAGAGCCGCTGGCGGTCCGTCATGCCGATGCCGCGGGCCGCATCGTTCGCATCGCGCGGCACGCCGGCGAGGCCGACCACCGTGTTGGCGACGACCGGCAGCAACGAGTAGAGGAAGAGCGCGACGAAGGCGGGCGCCGCGCCGATGCCGCGGATGCCGACGGCAGACGCCCCCGGCACATGGACGGCGATCCAGCCGAGCGGGGCGATGAGCAGCCCGAAGAGCGCGATCGACGGGATGGTCTGGATGATGTTGAGGACATTGAGCACGCCGGCGCGCAGCGCCTCCACCCGATGGCAGAGGATACCGATCGGCAGGCCGAAAAGCGTCGCGGCGACCAGCGAGCCGAGCGCCAGCACGACATGCCGACTTGCCTCCAGCCAGAACGTATCGGCGCGGCTTGCATATTCCTTGAAGATCGACAGCCCGTCCCAGGCACCCGAGAGCAGGAGCCCGGCCGCGGCCGCCGCGACGGCGGCCAGCAGCATGATGCGCGCATAGGGCGAAAGCCTCAGCCGCGCCAGCGCATCGGCCGCCAGCAGCACGAAGGCGAAGCTTACCAGCCAGAAGCCGGAGGCCGGCGCGACACGGGCATAGGTGTTTTCGGGCGGCGTCAGGTGCCGGGCGGCAAGGCCGATGAGGACGGCGAGCGCCAGCGTGGCGGCAAGGCCGAGCGCCAGCCGCAGGAGCGTCGGCGTCTTGAGGAGGATGACGACGAGGGCGACGGCGATGAACGCCAGCAGCGCGGCACCGAGGCCGGAAGGAAGTGCTTCAAGGATCGTCCGCGCCTCGCCCGGCACGATGCGGTTGGCCCTGAAATTGGCGAACGGCGCCACGAAGGCGCCGTAAGCCAGCAATGCGGCGATCACCACGCCGAGCTTGTCGATCCGCAACGTCATGAACGCCTTTCGGGAAGGCCCTCCGCCCGGCGGGCGAAGGGCGGACGGGCTTACTTCAGGAAGCCGTTCTTCTTCAGGAAGTCCTCGGCGACGGCCTTGGCCGGTTCGCCGCCGACCTGCACGCGGCCGTTGAGGTCCTGAAGCGTGACGAGGTCGAGCTTCTCGAAGACGGGCTTCAACAGGTCCTCGATCTGGGGATTGGCCTTCAGCACCTCCTCGCGGATGATCGGGGTCGGCTGGTAGACCGGCTGCACGCCCTTGTCGTCCTCCAGAACGACGAGACCCGAGGGCGCGATGCCGCCGTCCGTGCCGTAGACCATGGCGGCATTGGCGCCGTTCGTCTGGTTGGCGGCCGCCGCGATGGTCGCGGCCGTGTCGCCGCCCGAAAGCGTGATGAGCTGTTCCGGCTTGAGCGTGAAGCCGTAGGTCGTCTGGAAGGCCGGAAGGGCGGCCGCCGAATTGACGAATTCGGAGGAGGCCGCCAGCACGACGTTCCCGCCGCCCGAGACGTATTTGCCAAAGTCCGTCAGCGTCACCAGCTTGTTCGGCTCGGCGACGTCCTTGCGCAGCGCGATCGCCCAGGTGTTGTTGGCGGGCGAAGGCGTCAGCCAGACGATCTTGTTGGCGTCGTAGTCGAGCGTCTTGGCAAGCTCATAGGCCTTGGCGGCATCCTTCCAGGCCGGATCGTCGGCCTTCTCGAAGAAGAAGGCGGCATTGCCGGTATATTCCGGGTAGATGTCGATCTCGCCCGCAGTGATCGCCTTGCGCACGACAGGCGTTGCGCCGAGCTGCACGCGGTCCGTGGTCTCGATGCCGTTGGCGTTGAGCACGGCCAGGATGATGTTGCCGAGGACACCGCCCTCGGTGTCGATCTTGGAGGAGACGACCACCTGGGCGTTGGCCGCACCGGCGGCAAGGCCGAGCGCCAGGGCTGCTCCGAGGAATTTGACGACTGGACGCATGAGAAAACCTTTCGTTGTGCGGAAACCCGATGCGGCATTCTCACCACATCCGGAGGAACCCGTCCGGGCAAAGCATTCCATATATAACCGAAAATCGCAAAAAACAGACCGCGCCGGCAAGCCCGATTCCCGATTTCACCGGCTCGTCAGCAAATATTAAGCCGTGTCTGCCATCGTCCTGCAAGAGCCGAACCTCGGGCAGGGCCTGTCCGATGGAGGTATGAGTGCGGGGACGAGCGAAAAGCGATGACCGACCGGAATGCCTCATTATCCCTGCGGGGGCTGGGATATTACATCCCAGCCATCGTTGCGGCCATTGCCGTTCTGGTTTCCGCCTTCCTCGCAGACGTACAGAAGCGCCGGCTGGAGGAAGAATATCTCCGCTCCTTCACCACCGAGCAGGTCGGCCTGCTGCGCTCGCGCCTGCAGGGAAACATGCTCGGCAACGTCAAGCTCGTGCAGGGGCTCGTCGCGACGATCTCGACCGAACCGGACATGTCGCCCGACCGCTTCGCCGACCTTGCCGGCCGCATCTTCGACGAGGAGAACCAGCTCCGCAACCTCGCCATCGCCCCGGACTTCGTCGTCTCCCTCGCCTATCCCATGAAGGGCAACGAGCGCAGCATCGGCCTCGACTACCGCAAGAACGCACAGCAGCGCGCCGCCGCGCTCCAGGTGCAGGACCTCGACAGGCTGATCGTCACCGGCCCGGTCGACCTGGTACAGGGCGGGCGCGGCGTCATCGCGCGCTATCCCATCCATGTCGGCAAGGACAATGCCTTCTACGGCATCGCCTCGGCCGTGATCGACCTCGACAGGCTGCTGGACGCCAGCGGCTTCAGTCAAGACATGCGCATCGCCGTCTCGCTCTCCAGCCGCCCGCGCGACGGCGGAAAGGCGCGGACGTTCTTCAGCACGCAGGCGCCCGTCGATGCCGATCCCGTCCTTGTGACGATGGACATCGGCCATGAGGTCTGGACGATGGCGGCGGCACCCGTGAAGGGCTGGCATCACGCCTCCGCCGATCTCAGCATCTTCCGCGGCGGGCTTGCGCTCCTCGCCCTCATCATCGTCGCGCCCATGTTCTGGGTCGGCTACCTGATGAAGGACCGCCACAGGCATATCCTGGCGCTCCAGGACCGCGAGGACCAGCTTGAGACGGTCTCCCAGCGCCTCCAGCTCGCGCTCGACGCCTCGCGCGTCGGCGTGTGGGAGTACGACACGGAGACCGACACGCTCTCCTGGGATGCGCGCATGCGCACGCTCTACGGCGTGCCGGCCGCCCGGCCGGTCTGCCGCTACGAGGACTGGCGCGCCGCGCTCCACCCCGCCGACGTGGAGGAGGCCGAGCGCATCTTCGCGGAGGCCATCGAGACGGAAAAGCCGTATATCACCGAATTCCGCGTGCTGGACCGGGACGGCGCGGTCCATCATGTGCGCGCTCACGGCATGTCCTATCGCTCCTCCTCCGGCGCCAAGCGCATCGTCGGCGCCAACTGGGACGTCACGGAGGACACGCGCCTGAGGGCGGACCTCCTCGCGGCCAAGCTGACGGCGGAGGCGCAGAACCGGGCGCTGGAGGACGCGCGCCTCGTGCTGGAGCACAACTCGCTGCACGACGCCCTGACCCGCCTGCCGAACCGCCGCTTCCTCGACCAGCAGCTAGCGCTTGCCGGCGGCGACGACGGCCGCCCGCTGACCCTCCTGCATATCGACCTCGACCGCTTCAAGGACATCAACGACACGCTCGGCCATGCCGCCGGCGACGAGGTGCTCAAGCAGGCCGCCCGCGTGCTGCGCGCCAAGGTGCCGCCGGAGGATTTCATCGCCCGCATCGGCGGCGACGAATTCGTGCTGCTCTCGCGCCGCGACCCGGCCGCGGCCGATTTCCCGACCCTGTCGGCCCGCCTCATCCAGGCGATCAGCGAACCCATGGCCATCGAGGGCCACGATTGCCGCATCGGCGCGAGCATCGGCATCGCCACGCGCGGCGAGCCGGAGGAATCCGCCGACCAGCTTCTCGTCAACGCCGACATCGCGCTCTACGAGGCCAAGCGCCGGGGCCGCAACCGCGTGGAGGCCTTCAACGACGAGCTGCGCCTGCGCACCGTGGAAACCAAAAGGCTCGGCGACGCCATCCTGCGCGGTCTCGAGCGCGGCGAGTTCCGGCCCTTCTTCCAGCCGCAGTTCGACGCACAGACGCTCGAGATCGTCGGCGTGGAAGCGCTCGCCCGCTGGGAGCATCCCACGCGCGGCTTCATTCCGCCGGACGTCTTCCTGCCCGTCGCCGAAAGCCTCAACGTCGTGTCGCAGATCGACGAAACCATTCTCGGCCAGGCGCTGTTCCAGGCCGCGCGCTGGGAGGCGCACGAGCTCGGCATCCCGCGTGTCTCCGTCAACGTCTCCTGCCAGCGCCTCCACGAGGAAGGCCTCGTCGAAAAGCTGAGGTCGATGAATATCCGGCCGGGCGCGCTGACCTTCGAGCTTCTGGAATCGATCTCCTTCGACACGGCAGACGACGCGCTGAAACAGGCGATCGAGGAGATCAAGGCCCTCGGCATCGATATCGAGATCGACGATTTCGGCACCGGCCATGCTTCCATCGTCAGCCTGCTGGAACTGTCGCCCAAGCGGCTGAAGATCGACCGGCGGCTCGTGCTGCCGCTCCTTGGCTCCACCGCGCAGCAGAGCCTCGTGCGCTCCATCGTCGAGATCGGCAAGGTGCGCGGCATCGAGACGGTGGCCGAGGGCGTGGAAACGCTCGCCCATGCCGATCTCCTGCGCCGCCTTGGCTGCCATGCCCTGCAAGGCTACGCCTTCGCCCGGCCGATGAGCGCGGAAGACTTCCTTTCCTTCGCAAGGGCGCGGGACTGGAAACCGCAGGAAATGGCCGCCTCTAGCGCGGCAGCAGCGCGCTGAGGGCGTCCGCGACGGCGCGGCCGTCATGGTTCCCGCGCTGCCAGGGGTCCTCGAACTCGCCGATCAGCACCTCGGCGCCGAGATGCGCGCAGACCGTCTCCAGCGCGCCGTTGCCGAGATAGGCGAATACCCCGACCGTCTTTTCGAACGGCAGGAGCTGGCGGTTGGCCAGCACATGGGTGAAGGGGCGCGCATCTTCCCCGCCCCGCACGCGCCAGAGGCTGGCGGCGATTTCCAGCATGCGCGCCAGGTCCAGCCCCTTCGTCTCGCGGCATTGCAGGATATTGCCGATGAAGACGCGCCGGGCATGGATGTTGCGCGCGATCGCCGGCACGATACCCTCGACGAGGAAATGCGGCAGCACGCTGGTGAAGAAGCTGCCCGGCCCGAAGACGATGGCGTCGGCGCTTTCCAGACTCTCGATCACCGCCTCGTTGGCCGGCACGACGCCGCCGGCGGCCGAAAGCGAAATCTCGCGGATGCCCGTCCGGCTTTCCGCGTCGTCGAGCCCCGTCACCCGGTGCTGGCCGTCCACGCGGCTGCCGTCGTTCAGCACGGCAGAGAGCGCCACGCCGTCCGCCGCCGTCGACGGCCAGACATGGCCCGTCACGTCGCACAGCTTGCGGAAGACGAAGATGGCGGTGTTGATGTCGCTGTTGTGGGCGAGATGCGCGCCGGTAAGGATGAAATTGCCGACGCTGCCGTTGCGGAAATCGAAATCCGGCCCGATGGCCGCCCGGAAGATACGCAGGTAATTGAGGATCGCGCCGCGAAGGCCCGGCTCCATGCGCTCCAGCAGCGGATGGCGGCCTTCCGCATAGAGCGAGAACTCGGTGCGGGCATCCGCCTCCGCCCCGCTGGTGAGCCGCGCGTTGCAGACCTTGACGACGTCGCCCGCTCGTCCCTCGCCGTGCGCCATCGTCATCAGCGCCTGCCGGATATCGCCAACCGCCAGAACGCCGAGGCTCTCGCGGATGACCTTGGAACTGCCGCCGCTGTCCCAGGCCGGCACGATGCGCGTCAGGCGCACCGGCTGGGAAAGAAGCGCAAGATTGGTCGAGCGGCAGGCTGTGCCGCCCGAAAAGAGCACGATATGCGGCGCGCGGCCTTCGGCCATTCCGGTTCCCTCGCTATTACGGCGCGATATTGTAGGCCGCCCCGATCAGGGTTCTGGTATAGGCCGCCTGCGGCGCGCTGAAAATGGCGTCCGTCGGCCCCTCCTCGACGATCCTGCCATCCTTCATCACCACGACATAGTCGGACATGGCGCGCACCACCGAAAGGTCATGGCTGATGAAGACGTAGGAAAGGCCGTGGCGGGCCTGAAGGTCGCGCAGGAGCTCGATCACCTGGCCCTGCACGGAGCGGTCGAGCGCGGAGGTCGGCTCGTCCAGGATGACCGCCTGGGGCTTGAGGATCATCGCCCGGGCGATGGCGATGCGCTGGCGCTGGCCGCCGGAGAATTCGTGCGGATAGCGGTTGCGCGCCGCGGGATCCAGCCCGACTTCCTTCAACGCCTCGATGGCCCGCTTGTCGCGCTCGGCGCGCGAAAGCTGCGGCTCGTGCACGTAAAGCCCTTCGGTGATGATCTCGCCCACCGTCTGGCGCGGCGAGAGCGAGCCGTAGGGGTCCTGGAAGACGAGCTGCATGCTGCGCCGGAGCGGCCGCATGCCCGCGCGGTCGAGGCCCGAAATGTCCGTCCCGTCGAAGCGGTAGGCGCCTTCGCTGGAGATGAGGCGCAGGAGCGCCCGGCCGAGCGTCGACTTGCCCGACCCCGATTCCCCGACGACGCCGATGGTCTGGCCCTCGCGCAGGCTGATCGTGACATCGTCGACGGCGCGGAAGGTGGAGGCACGCTTCTTCAGGAGCCCGCCGTCGATCTTGTAGTCGACGACGACATGGCGGCCTTCGAGGATGATCGGGGCGTCATCCCGAGGCGCTGCCTTGCGGCCGGAGGGCTCCGCCTCGATCAGCATGCGCGTATAGTCCGCCTTGGGATTCTCGAAGAGTTCGCCCGTCGCGCCCTGCTCCACCACCTCGCCGCGCCGCATGACGACGACCCGCTCGGCGAAGTGCCGGACGATGCCGAGATCGTGCGTGATGAGCACGATGGCCATGTCGAAGCGCTTCTGCAAATCGCGCAGGAGTTTCAGGATCTGCGCCTGGATCGTCACGTCGAGCGCCGTCGTCGGCTCGTCGGCGATCAGGATGTCCGGCTCGTTGGCGAGCGCCATGGCGATCATCACGCGCTGGCGCTGGCCGCCGGACATTTCGTGCGGGTAGCTGTCGATGCGGCGCTCGGGATCGGGAATGCCGACCAACTTCAGCAGCTCTATGACGCGCGGACGCGCCGCCTTTTGCGTGCCGCCGCGGTGATGCACGATCACCTCGGCGATCTGCTTGCCGATGGGATAGAGCGGATCGAGCGAGGTCATCGGCTCCTGGAAGATCATGGTGATCTTCGCGCCGCGGATGGCGTTGAGCGCCTTCGGATCGAGCCCGACCATCTCCTGCCCGCGATATTTCGCCGAGCCCGTGACGGTGCCGTTGGCGGCGAGCAGGCCCATGATGCCCATCATGGTCTGGCTCTTGCCGGAGCCGCTCTCGCCCACCACCGCCAGCGTCTCGCCGGGGCGCACGTCGAGGTCGATGCCCTTGACCGCGTTCACGTCGCCGTCCGGCGTCGTGAAGGAGACCTTGAGATCGCGGACGGACAGGATCGGCTCCATGGTTTTCGTTTCCTCTGCCATGTCAGCGGTCCTTCGGGTCGAATGCGTCGCGCAGGCCGTCGCCGACAAAGTTCAGCGAGAAGAGCGTGACGACGAAGAAGATGGCGGGGAAGACGAGCAGCCAGGGCGCCGACTGCATGTTGTTGGCGCCTTCCGCGATCAGCGAGCCCCAGCTCGTCAAGGGCGCCTGAACGCCGAGGCCGAGGAAGGAGAGGAAACTTTCGAGCAGGATCACCTTGGGCACGATGACCGTGACGAAGATGACGACCGGGCCGATCGTGTTGGGGATGACGTGGCGGCGGATGATCTGCCAGTCCGTGAGGCCGAGCGCCTCGGCCGCGCCGATGAACTCCCGCCGCTTCAAGGACAGCGTCTGGCCGCGCACGATGCGGGCCATGTCGAGCCATTCGACAGCGCCGATGACGATGAAGATCAAAACGAAGCTGCGCCCGAAGAAGACGACGAGCACCACGACGAGGAAGACGAAGGGCAGCGAATAGAGGATTTCGACGAAGCGCATCATCACATTGTCGATGCGCCCGCCCATATAGCCGGAGATCGCGCCGTAGACGACGCCGATGCCGAGCGAGACGAGGCTGGCGAGGAGGCCGACCGCGATGGAAATCTGCCCGCCGAGCATGACGCGCGCCATCAGGTCGCGCCCGTTGGTATCCGTGCCGAAGGGGAAATATTCCCGGTCGACCACGCCGGTCAGCGTCAGCTTGCGGCCGTCGTCCTCGCTGGCCGCAACCGCCGTCTTGTCGAACTCGTTGGCGCGGTCGAAGTAGCGCGCCGCGCGCGGGTCGATGGGCTCCTTCGCCGTCACGACGGCCGTGAAGGTCTCGCCCTCGACGGAGAAGGATTGCAATTCGACGCGCGCGCGGGCCGCGACCCGCTTCGTCGCCTCCTCCAACGCATCGGCGCCCGGCCGCGGCTCCAGGCTCGGCGGGGTGGTGACGTAGGAGGAGAAGACCTGGTCGTAGCTGTGGCTGATGACGAAAGGCCCGAGGAAGGAGAAGCAGGCGATCAGCACCAGCATGACGGAGCCCGCCATGGCGGGACGGTTGCGGCGGAAGCGCAGGAGCGCGAGCTGGAAGAGGCTGCGGCCCTTCACCTCGGCCGCCGGGGACGGGGAAACGGCGATGTCAGTCATGGCGAACCCTCGGATCGAGCAAGCCATAGAGGATGTCGACGATCAGGTTGAAGACGATGACGAAGATGGCGATCAGCACGACCGTGCCCATGACGAGCGTATAGTCGCGGTTGATCGCGCCGAGCACGAAATAGCGCCCGACGCCGGGAATGGTGAAGATCGTCTCGACCACCGCCGAGCCCGTCAGGAGCGCGGCCGCGCAGGGCGCGAGATAGGAGACGATCGGCAGCATGGCGCCGCGCATGGCATGCACCACCACCACCGATTTCGCCGGCAGGCCATAGGCCCGCGCGGTGCGGATATGGTCGGTGCGCAGCGCCTCGATCATCGAGCCGCGCGTCAGCCGCGCGAAGACGGCAAGCTGCGGCAGGGCGAGCGCGATCATCGGCAGGATGAGGAAGCGCAGCGACCCGTCGCCCCAGCCGCCCGCCGGCAGCCAGGAGAGGATGATGGCGAAGATCAGCGTCAGCACCGGGCCGACGACGAAATTCGGCACCGTCACGCCGATGGTCGCCACCGACATGACGGAGAAATCGAGCAGGCTGTTCTGCCGCAGCGCCGCGATGGTGCCGACGACGACGCCGCCGACGAGCGCCAGCAGCAGCGCATAGAAGCCGAGCTCCATCGAATAGGGCAGGCCCTTGCCGATGAGTTCGGCGACGGAATTGTCCTTGTAGACGTAGCTCGGGCCGAAATCGCCGGTCACGGCATTGCCCATATAGGTGAGATATTGCCGCCAGAGCGGCTGATCGAGCTGGTAGGCCCGCATCAGGTTCTCCATCGTAGCGGGCGGCAGGGGGCGTTCGAGGTTGAACGGTCCGCCGGGCGCAAAGCGCATGAGGAAGAACGAGATGGTGACGACGATGAACAGCGTCGGCACGGCGCTGGCAAGGCGCCGCAGAACGAAGGAAAGCATGGCTGGCACTCCCTGAAGCGCGGTGCGCGGCCGGTCAGGCCGCGCACCGGCCGCGGATCATTCCGAAACGCTGAGGAAGCGGCTCAGGTGCTGGTTGGCGGCATTGTCCTGCCACCCCTGAACCTTGCTGGAGACCAGCCACAGGTCGGCCTGCGCGAGCAGCGGGGCGATCGGCTGTTCCTGCATGAGCAGGGCTTCCGCATCGTGCAGCACCTTGGCGCGGGCCGCCGGATCGCGCTCCTCGTACGACTTCTTCATCAAGGCGTCGTAGTCGGCATTGTTGAACTGGCCGTAGTTGAAGGTCTTGTTGCCGCTCGTGGAAAGAGCAAGGAAGTTCTCCGCATCCGCATAGTCCGCGACCCAGCCGGCGCGCGCCACGTTGAACTTGCCGCCTTCCTGGAGATAGGCGTAGTGCGAGGAGACGTCGAGATTGACGAGCGAAACGTCCGCGCCGAAGGTGTTTTTCCACATGTCGGCCACCGCCGTCGCCACACGCTCGTGGTTCGGGTTGGTGTTGTAGCGGATTTCGATCTTCAGCGGCTTGCCGCCCTCGCCGTAGCCGGCTTCCTTCATCAGTTCGAGCGCCTTGTCCTCGCGGTCGAGCTGGGAAAGATCGGCGAAATCGGCCTTGGCCGGCTCATAGCCCTGGATGCCCGGAGGCACCATGGAATAGGCCGGGATCTGCGAGCCGGAATAGATCTCCTTGGCAAGGAAGTCGCGGTCGACGGCCATGGAGAGCGCGCGGCGCACGTTGACGTCGCTATAGGGCTCCTGGCGGGTGTCGAAGGCGTAGTAGTAGGTCGCAAGCGTCGGCGAGACGTGGACCTCTTCGCCGTAGCTCTTCTTCAGGCGCTCGATCTGGTCGGCGGAGAAGTTGTAGACGAGGTCCATTTCCTTGGCCTCGAAGCGGCGCACGGACGCGGCCTGGTCGTCGATCGGGTAGAAGACGACCTTGTCGAGCTTGACGTTGGCGGCGTCCCAGTAGTTCTCGTTCTTCTCGACGACGAGATTGTCGTTCGGAACGTGGCTGACGAGCTTGAAGGCGCCGTTGGAGACCATCGTGCCGGGCTTGACGAAATCGGCCCCGTTCTTCTCGACGCTCGCCTTGGAGACCGGCAGCGCCGTCTGGTGCGCGAGCAATTCCAGGAAGAAGGGCGTCGGGCGCTCCAGCGTGATTTCCACGGTCTTGGCGTCGACGGCCTTCACGCCGAGCTGGTCGAGGCCGGCCTCGCCCTTGTTGACCTTCTCGGCATTCTTGATCGGGTAGAGGATGTTGGCATAGCCGGCGGCGGTCTTCGGGTCTTCGACGCGGGTGAAGGAGAAGACGAAGTCGTCCGCCGTCACCGGGGAACCGTCCGACCACTTGGCGTTCTCGCGCAGCTTGAAGGTGTAGACCGTGCCGTCGTCGGAAACCGTCCAGCTCTCGGCGGCGCCGGGAACGATCTTGCCGGCTGCGTCATAGATCGTCAGGCCCTCGTAGAGGTCCTTCAGGATGAACTCCTCGATGTTGATGGAGGTATGCGCCTGGTCGAGCGTCTGCGGCTCGCCGGCATTGCCGCGATGAAGCACCGCCTCGGCGAATGCCGGGCTCGCGCCGATGAGGATCGCACCGGCCAGAAGCGCCGCACGCAAGCCAATCATTCTGTTTGCCATTTGTTTTTCCTTCCCCGTTGTTGTTTTTGGGTGCCACATCAATTGTCCTAGTTTGCAGGCTTGGCAAGTCCCCGGAAATAGGAAATGCACAGGCCTCGCACGGCCCGGAAAAGCAGGCGGAATGCCGGCTTTGGCCGTTCGAACCCGCCGAAAATGAGAAAAATATTTGCTTTTGCCCAAATAAATCGCAGTTTTCTGCCCATCGTTTCGCGTGGATTTCTGCGAATGATCGGCCATCGAATTCACAACCGGAAACGGAGTTCCAGATGAACTGGCTGAAGACCATCGCCGCCGCAGCGGCCCTCCAGGCCGCCGTCCTCGTCCCCGCCCATGCGGGCGAAAACCTCGCGGCCATCAAGAGCGCCGGCGCGCTGAAGATCGGCACGGAAGGCACCTACGCCCCCTTCACCTACCATGACACCGACGGCAAGCTGGTCGGCTTCGACGTGGAGATCGGCGAGGCCGTCGCCGAAAAGCTCGGCGTCAAGGCCGAATTCCTGGAAGGCAAGTGGGACGGCCTCATCGCCGGCCTCGACGCCAACCGCTACGACACCGTGATCAACCAGGTCGGCATCACCGAGGAGCGCAAGAAGAAGTACGACTTCTCCGAGCCCTACATCGCCTCCAAGGCCGTTTTGATCGTGCGGGCCGACGACGACAGCATCAAGGGCTTTTCCGACCTCAAGGACAAGAAGGCCGCCCAGTCGCTGACCAGCAACTTCGGCAAGCTCGCCCAGCAGTCGGGCGCAGAGCTCGTCGGCACCGACGGCTTCGACCAGTCGATCCAGCTCGTGCTGACCGGCCGCGCCGACGCCACGATCAACGACAGCCTGTCCTTCCTCGACTTCAAGAAGCACAAGCCCGACGCGAACGTGAAGATCGCCGCCGAGCAGGAAGGCGCCGACTATTCCGGCATCATCATCCGCAAGGGCGAGCCGGAGCTTCTGGACGCGATCAACAAGGCGCTCGCCGACATCGAGGCCGACGGCACCTACCAGAAGATCTCCGACAAGTATTTCGGCCAGGACGTCTCCAAGTAAGCCGTGCCGGGCGGCTCTTCGCGCCGGCCCGTTCCTCGCATATAGATAAAGGCAAGAACTGGCCGGGGCGCACCCCGGCCAGCCGCATTTCCGGAGGATCGCCCCCGTGCCGCCCTGGCTTCAACTGATGCAGGAATCGCTCGCCCCCCTTCTGTGGGCGGCGCTCGTCTTCACCATTCCGCTGACCCTCGCCTCCTTCGTGCTCGGCCTTGCGCTCGGCCTCCTCACCGCCGTGGCGCGGCTCTTCGCCCCGCGGCCGCTCTCCGACATCGCGCGCTTCTATGTCTGGGTGATCCGCGGCACGCCGCTGCTCGTGCAGCTCTTCGTCATCTTCTACGGCCTGCCGAGCCTCGGCATCCTGCTCGACGCCTTCCCGGCGGCGCTCATCGGCTTCACGCTCAATGTCGGCGCCTATTCCTCGGAGATCGTGCGGGCCGCCATCTCCGCCGTGCCGCGCGGCCAGTGGGAGGCGGCCTATTCCATCGGCATGAGCTGGTCGCAGGCCATGCGCCGCACCGTCCTGCCGCAAGCGACGCGCGTTGCCATCCCGCCGCTTTCCAACACCTTCATCTCGCTGGTAAAGGACACCTCGCTCGCCGCCGCCGTCACCGTGCCGGAACTCTTCCAGACCGCGCAGCGCATCGTCGCCACCACCTACGAGCCGCTGATCCTCTATATCGAGGCGGCGCTGATCTATCTCGCGCTGAGCTCGGTGCTCTCGTCCCTGCAGGTCCGCCTGGAGCGGCGCTTTGCCCGCTACGGCGGCTTCCTGGAGGCCCGCACATGATCGAGCTGTCCCATATCGAAAAGCGCTTCGGCGACAACCATGTGCTGCGCGACATCAGCCTCACCCTCGCCGAGGGCACCGTGACGGCGCTGGTCGGCCCGTCGGGTGGCGGCAAGAGCACGCTCCTGCGCTGCATCAACCTCCTGGAAGTGCCGACCTCGGGCGCCATACGGCTCGGCGATGAGAGGATCGACTTCGCCCCCGGTCGCAAGGTCGGCTGGGAGGCAATCCAGAAGCTGCGCCGCCAGACCGGCATGGTCTTCCAGAACTTCCAGCTCTTCCCGCACCAGACGGCCATCGGCAACGTCATGGAGGGCCTCGTGACCGTGCTGAAATGGCCGGCCGCCAAGGCGCGCGCCCGCGCCATGGAACTGCTGGAGAAGGTCGGCATGGCGCACAAGGCCGACGCCTGGCCGGCGACGCTGTCCGGCGGCCAGCAGCAGCGCGTGGCGATTGCCCGCGCGCTCGCCCCCTCGCCGCGCGTTCTGCTCTGCGACGAACCGACCTCCGCGCTCGATCCGGAGCTTGCCGAGGAGGTCGTCGAGGTGCTGAGCCGCCTTGCGCGCGAGGGCACGACCATGGTGATGGCGACGCACGACCTGCGCCTTGCCTCGCGCGTTGCCGATACAGTCGTCTTCCTCGACGGCGGCACGATCGTCGAGCAGGGGCCGCCGCGGACCATCTTCACCATGCCGGAACGCGAGCGCACGAAGCGCTTCATCGCCTCGCTGAGCGCGCCCCAGAGCTACGATATCTAGCCCCGCGCCTGACGTTGCGGCATGGCGAAAATCATGCCGCGACAGTTGCATCCCGCGGGCGATTCAAGCAGAGTGACGGGATATTCGTGCTTTGCCATGCCCCGGCATGCATTCAGGGGAGAAAGCCCATGATCAAGAAAACGCCCAACCCGATCGACGTCTTCGTCGGTTCCCGCGTCCGCCTGCGCCGGCTCATGGTCGGCATGAGCCAGGAAGCGCTCGCTGACCGCCTGGGTGTGACCTTCCAGCAGGTCCAGAAATACGAGAAGGGCACCAACCGCATCAGCGCCAGCCGCCTGCAGGCGATCTCCGACGTCTTCCGCGTGCCGCCGAGCTTCTTCTTCCAGGACGACGACAGCACCGGGCCGAGCACGGCGATCGGGCAGGATACCGGCGACGTCTCCACCTTCGTCTCCTCCAAGGAGGGCCTGGACCTCAACCGCGCCTTCCTGAAGATCGAGGATGCGGGCGTGCGCAAGTCGATCATCCAGCTTGCCACAGCGCTTTCGCGGGCAAGCGCCACGGAAGCCGCCGAGCGTGCGGAAAACGCACCGGAACTGCGGATCTGACCCCAAATGCCGGCATGGCTGCAGACGCTCGGCCATCTGCGCCTGCTCGACGAGGGCGGTAACGACATCGTCTTTCCCGAAAAGGCGCTGCTGATCCTGACCTATCTGAGGACGCGCGGCCTTTCGGAAATGTCGCGCGCCGATGCCGCCGGCCTTTTCTGGGACGAGGCGAACCCCGCGGCCTTCGCCAACCTGCGCCAGACCATCGCGCGCGTGCACAAGCGCCAGCGGGAGCTGGACCGGGCCTATCTCACCTTCACGGAGACCGCCATCGCGCTCGGCCCCGAGCCGGTCGCCTGCGACCTCGACGGCGCCCGCGAGGATGCCGACCTCGGCCGGCTGGTGACCCTGCTCGCAGAGGATTTCCTGAAATCGGTGAGGCCCGGCAGCCGCGCCCTCGGCAGCTGGATCACCCTGCAACGGGCCGCGCACATGGCGCTCCTGCGCCGCGTGCTCGTCGGCGGCGCGCAGGACGCCGGCAATCGGCAGGCCCGCTCCGCCGCCGCGCTGCGCCTCCTGGAAAAGGCTCCGGACGACGAGGAGGTGCGCACCCTGCTGACCGGCCGGCCGCCCGCCGCCCGGCTGACGGTGCGCGAGCCGCCGGCGCAGATCCTCCTCCAGCCACAGGCGGGCGACGCCCCGGCGCCGCCGCGCAATCCGCCGCGCCTCGTCCTGCTGCCGCCCGTCACCAGCTTTGCCTCGCGCCCCGCGGCCCGCTTCTCCGAGGCGCTGATCGAGGACGTGACGATCGGCCTTTGCGCGCTGCATTCCATCTCCATCATCGCGCCGCATACCGCCGCGCAGATATCGCTCCAGGCCGACCGCGCCGCCACCTACGAACGCCACAAGATCAGCTATATCCTCGAAACGAGGCTGCGCGACGAGGACGAAGGCCACACGCTCTTCGCCCAGCTCATCTTCTTCGGCAGCGACGAGGTGATCTGGGCCGACCGTTTCCCGCTGACGGCCGAGGGTCTCGCGCGCTCGCGCCGGATGATCGCCCACGAGATCGCCGGCGCCATCGCCACGCAGATCGAGCGCAACGAGATGATGCGCGGCGACTACGAGCAGGCGGCCGATGCCTATCGCAGCTTCCTGATCGGCCAGGGGCAGTTGAAGAACCTCGATCTGCGCGACATCCGCCGCGCCCGCAAGAGCTTCCGCGAGGCCCTGCAGGCCAATGCCGGCTTCGCGCCCGCCATCGGCGGGCTCGCCCGCAGCTATTTCCTCGAATGGCTGGTGACGGCGCGCGGCGACGCGGACCTCCTGCTCCAGGCCGAGCGCCACGCGGAAGAGGCCATCCGCGCGGACGACCGCCTGCCCGCCGGCTACCGCGAGCTCGGCGTGGTGAAGCTCTACGCCCGCCAGTTCGACGACAGCGTGGCCTATCTCGACCGGGCCGAGGCCCTGAGCCCGCACTACGCCAATGTCATCGCCAGCTATGCCGATACGCTCGTGCAGGCCTCGCGGCCGGATGTCGGGCTTCAGAAAATCGAGCACGCCATCGAGCTCAATCCCCTTCCGCCGGACGAATATTTCTGGACCGCCGCCGGCGCCAGCTATTCGCTCGGCCTCTACGCCCAGGCGCTCGACTATATCGCCCGCATGAAGGACCGCACGCCCGCCGACCGGCTTTCCGCGGCGAGCTGGAGCATGCTGGGCGACATGAAGAAGGCCCGGCAGTTCATTCGCCGCACCTATGAGGTGCATCCCGACTTCGATCTCGAAGCCTGGATGAAGATCGTGCCCTTCAAGGAGGAGTGGCAGCGGCAACACTATTACGAGGGCCTGAAGAAGGCCGGTTTCTGAGCTTCAACGAGAGAGGATATCGACATGGCACGACTGGTTGTTCTGGGCATCGAAGGCGACGATGGCCTATGGGTTGCCGACCTCGACGCGGGCACCGTCACGCAGATCGCCGCGCCGGCTGCCGGCGCGCTGAAGGCGGCCGACGACCTGCGCAAGGCCGGCGCTTCGGTGATCAAGGGCGTCAACCTCGCCGCGCTCGCCTCCTCGGCCGGCGCCGTTTCGGGCGGGTTCATGGACGTATCCGGCGGCTTCATGGACACGTGAGCCACGACACGGCCGGAACGCCCGCCTATTCCGACCGCATCTGCGGGCCCGACGAGACCTGGGGCCGGATCGAGGCTTTGCTGCCCCGGTTCGGCATCACCCGGGTCGCGCGGCTGACGGGGCTCGACCGCCCCGGCATCCCGGTCTGGAATGCCGTCAGCCCCAATGCCCGCTCGATCGTCATCAACCAGGGCAAGGGCATCACCGATATCGACGCGAAGGTTTCGGCCGCCATGGAAGCGCTGGAGCGGGCCGTGGCGGGCGATCCGCTCGTTGCGCCGCGCCGCGCCTCGCGCCGCGATCTCGCCGCTGCCGGCCAGACCTGCCTTCCGCTCGACATCTTCATCGCCGCCGGCCAGGCCTTCCTCACCGAAGACGAAACGCTCGACTGGCTGGCCGGCCGCGACCTTGCCACGGGAGAGCGGATCTGGGTGCCGCGCGAAGCCGCGGCCCTCGACCGCACGCCCGTCGAGCCGCGCTTCTGGCAGTCCTCCGACGGCCTTGCGTCCGGCAATAACGAGACCGAGGCCATCCTGCACGGCCTTCTGGAGCGCATCGAACGGGATGCCGACCGGCTGTGGCGCCTGCTGCCGCGGGAAAAGCGCCTTGCCGGCGCGGTCGATCCCGCCGGCCTCGGCGATCCCGTCGTCGACCGTCTCGCCGGCCGTTTCCGGGAGAGCGGCCTTGCCCTTCGCCTCTTCGACATCACCAGCGATCTTGCCGTACCGACCTACGCCGCCGTGCTGGCGGAAGAGGGTATCCTCCGGCGGCAAGCCCCGCTCTTCCATGACGCGACGATCGGCTACGGCACCCATCCGCGTGCCGCCCGCGCCGCCATCCGCGCGCTTACCGAGGTCGCCCAGTCACGGCTGACCTATATCAGCGGGGCGCGGGACGATCTTTTCGCCGAGACCTTCCGCCGGCCGCTGCCGGCCGAGACGCTGGCGCTCTTCGAAGCCGAGCCCGGGCCGGTACAGGCCTATCCGGCCGTCGGCGGCGATGCGGCGGCCCTCCTCGCCTGGTGCCTCGAACGGCTGGCGTCCGCCGGCATCGGCCCCGTCCTTACCGTGCCGCTCGGCGATGCCTCCCTCCCCGTCTCGGTGGTCAAGATGATCGTGCCGGCCCTTGAGAACCCCGAGGGCGCGCGCCGCCATGCTCTCGGCCCCCGCGCCCTCTCCCGCATGGTCTTCGGTGCGCCATGAAGGTCCTTTTCGCCGGCCCGAGCCTGCGGGACGCCGCGCGTCTTGCCGCCGGCGCCGTCGAGGTGCGCCCGCCCGCCGTCCACGGCGACGTGTTGGCCGCGGTGCGGGCCGGCGCGACGGCCATCGGCATCGTCGACGGCAATTTCGAGCATGTCGCACCCGTCTGGCACAAGGAGATCCTCCATGCGCTGGAGGCCGGCGTCACGGTTTTCGGCGCGGCCAGCATGGGCGCTCTGCGGGCGGCGGAATGCGCGGCCTTCGGCATGGTGGGCATCGGCAGCATCTATGAGGACTATGCCAGCGGCCGCCGGGTCGACGACGCGGACGTGGCGCTGTTGCACGGGCCCGCCGAACTCGGCTACCCCGCCCTCTCGCTCGCCCTCGTCAACGTGGAGGCAACGCTCGACGGGCTGGAGGCCCGAAGGCGGCTCGCGGGGGACGACCTGGCCCGGCTTCGCACGGCCGCGCGCCTGATCTTCTACAAGGAGCGGACGTGGCCCGCCATCCTCGACAGGGCGACTATCACGGAAAACCGTGCCGGGCTCCTGCAACTCATCCTTGCAGAGAACGTGGACAGAAAGCGGGAGGATGCATGCGCGCTCCTTGCCGCCCTGTGCGATCCAGCTCCGCAAAGCCCTGCAAAACGCGGAGATTGGACGTTCCGGGCGACATCGCTCTGGCGCAGGGCGGCCGCTCAACCGGAAACCTGAGAACGCGTGCATTTTCCCATTCCGCGTGTGTCACGCCCAAATCACGCGCGAAACCGCCGCGCCCCGCCTATACTCGGCCACGGGGCATGAAAGAGCGCAGGCTCTTGGGGGTTGGACATGAACATCGACAATACCGAAAGTGAAACGCGCGGCCACGAACTGATGGCGCTGGCAAGGCTCGTCGCCTTCGCGCTGGAATCGGCAAAGTCGCTGGATGCGGAAGTCGCGGAATTCTGCCTGGACAAGGCGCTGCGGGCCGTGCTCGACCAGATCGACGAACCCTCGCGCGTCACGCTGACGTCAAGCGACATCATGCTGATGAACCGTTCGGCGCTCTGCTGACGGAACCCGGCCGGCACCGCCGGCCGCCGGAACCGGATACGATTTTTTTCGCCGGCGGTGGAATGGATGCCGTCCGGCTTTCGTATACTGGGGCATGAACGGCAAGACACACGGTTTCAACGTGATCGGACAGCTCGGCGCGCTTCGGCGCTACGCGCTGTCGCTCGTGCGCAATGCGGACGAGGCGGAAGACCTCGTCCACGATGCACTCGTGAAGGCCTATGAGCGGCAGGCGACCTTCCGCACCGGCGCCAATGTGCGCAACTGGCTGATGTCGATCCTGCACAACGCGCATGTCGACCGGCTGCGCCAGCACCGCTCGCAGGAGCGCCGCCGCGATGCCGCCGCGGAAATCGCCGAAGTCTCGACCCCGGCCGGGCAGGACCACTCCGTCCGCCTCACGCAGTTGCGCAACGCCTTCTTCGCCCTACCGGAGGAGCAGCGCGCCGCCCTGCACCTCGTCGCCATCGAGGAGCTTTCCTACCAGGAAGCCGCCGAGGCGCTCGGTATTCCCGTCGGGACGCTGATGTCACGCGTCGCCCGCGCGCGCCAGCGCCTGCGCGCCTTCGAACAGGGCGGGGCGACGGCGGCCGGCCCCCATCTCAGACTCGTCGGAGGCACTGGCGATGACAAGCAATGATCCCATCCTCGAAGCCGACCTCAACGCCTATGTCGACGACCAGCTCGCGGTCGGCCGGCGCATCGAGGTCGAAGCCTATCTCTCGGAACGGCCGGCGGTCGCCGCGCAGATCATGAAGGACCTGCGCGTGCGCGACGAGCTGCGCCTGGCGCTGGCCGACCATCGCGCACCGGGCCGGCAGGCGACGCGCGAGGCTGCGCGCCTCCTCGAACGCTCGCTCTCGCGCCGGCGCATCTTCGCCGCCTTCCGCCGCGCCGCCACGGTCGCGCTCTTCGTCGCCGCCGGCTGGGCGGCCCATGCGGCCTTCGGGCCCTTCGGCGCAAGCGAGGTCATCGCCTCCACGCCGCCGCCCGCCTTCGTGGAAGAGGCCGTGCGCGCGCACCGCACCACCCTCCTGCGCGACGCGATGGCCTCGCAGCCGGAGACGGAGACGTTCGATCCCGCGGAAATCCGTTCGGCGACGGCCATCGTGCTGCCGGAGCTGCCGAAGGGCTGGACCGTGATCGACACGCAGGTCTTCCCCTCCGCCTACGGCCCGAGCGTGGAAGTGGAGCTGGAGCCGGAAAAGGGCGAGCGCCTGTCGCTCTTCGCCGTGCGCCCCGGCTCCTTCGCCGTGCAGCAGGTCCTGCTCTTCCACGCTGACAATGCCCGCGCCGCCTACTGGCAGATCGGCGATGTCGCCTATGCGCTCGTCTCTCAAAGCCGCAAGGCCGACGCGCTGGCCGAAACCGCGCGCGGCCTCCTGCGCACGCTCTACTGATCCCCCTTCCAAAGGAGAAAACACGATGGAACCCATCCAGCAACGATACGGCTACGGCACCGGGGCGCAATCGGCCGCCCTCTTCGACGAGGGCCTGCGCCGGCACATGCTGCGCATCTACAACTACATGGGCGCCGGCCTCGTCATCACCGGCCTCGTCGCCTTCGTCGTTGGCTCCACACCGGCGCTCTACGTGCCGATCTTCACCTCCCCGCTGAAATGGGTGGTGATGCTGGCGCCGCTCGCCTTCGTCTTCTTCCTCTCGTTCAGGATGCAGGCCATGTCGGCCAGCGCCGCACAGACGACCTTCTGGGCCTTCTGCGCCGTGATGGGCCTGTCGCTCGCCTCGGTGTTCCTCGTCTTCACCGGCATGAGCATCGCGCGCACCTTCTTCATCGCCGCCACCATGTTCGGCGCGACGAGCCTCTACGGCTACGTGACGAAGCGCGACCTCTCGCAGGTCGGCTCGTTCCTGATGATGGGCCTCATCGGCGTCGTCATCGCCTCCGTGGTCAACATCTTCCTCGGCTCGACCGCGCTCCAGTTCGCCATCTCGGTGATCGGCATCGCCGTCTTCGTCGGCCTGACCGCCTGGGACACGCAGAACATCAAGGAGCAGTATGCCGAGAACGTCGACCAGGAATCCCAGCAGAAGATGGCCGTCTTCGGCGCACTGTCGCTCTACCTCAACTTCGTCAACATCTTCCAGCTCCTGCTGAACTTCACGGGTGAACGGGAGTAGTTTTCGCAAGCCATTCCGCATGGTACGGCGGGGCTATGCCCCGCCGTTTTCTTTTGCCCGAAGGGCAAAAAAGTAAGTAAGTACTTACTTATTTTTCTCCGTTGACAAATCTCCCCGCAGCGTTTTTGCTTAACCCCATTCACCAGGGGGGTCCCGACAAGGGGCTGAGATACTGCTGGCATCCGCAGCGCAGTGACCCGTTGAACCTGATCCAGTTCATACTGGCGTAGGGACGGTGCAAGCGCTGTGGCAGGCAATCCGCGAACCCGGATTGCGTCCCGGCGTCCTTCCATCATTCCGGCTCTAGGACTGGGTCTCCAACCGCAACTTGGAGCCTCACCGATGAACATTGCCGCCCAGAAGCTTACCCCCACCGTCACCACCGGCGCCCTGCCCGCCTCGCGGAAAATCCATATTCCCGGCGACAGGCATCCGGATATCCGCGTGCCGATGCGCGAGATTTCCCTGCACCCGACATCGGGCGAGCCGCCCGTCACGGTCTACGACGCCTCCGGCCCCTACACCGACCCCGCGCATGTCGTTTCCATCGAGGCCGGCCTGCCGCGCCTTCGCGAAACGTGGATTGCCGCCCGCGGCGACACGGAGGCCTATGACGGCCGCCATGTCCGCCCGGAAGACAACGGTTTTGCCACCGGCGAGCGCCTGACGCCCGAATTCCCGGTCCGCAACCGGCCGCGCCGGGCGAGGGACGGCAGGGCGGTGACACAGCTCGCTTATGCCCGCGCCGGCATCGTCACGCCGGAGATGGAGTTCATCGCCATTCGCGAGAACCTCGGCCGCAAGGCCGCAAAGGAAGCGCTCGCCCGCGACGGCGAGAGTTTCGGCGCGCACATTCCCGATTTCGTGACGCCGGACTTCGTCCGCCAGGAGGTCGCGAGCGGCCGGGCGGTCATCCCGGCCAACATCAACCATCCGGAAGCCGAGCCGATGATCATCGGCCGGAATTTCCTCGTGAAGATCAACGCCAATATCGGCAATTCCGCCGTCACCTCCTCCATGGCGGAAGAGGTGGAGAAGATGGTCTGGGCGATCCGTTGGGGCGCCGACACCGTCATGGACCTGTCGACCGGCCGCAACATCCACAATATCCGCGAATGGATCGTCCGCAATTCGCCGGTGCCGATCGGCACCGTGCCGCTCTACCAGGCCCTGGAAAAGGTGAACGGCATTGCCGAGGACCTCACCTGGGAGGTCTTCCGCGACACGCTGATCGAGCAGGCCGAGCAGGGCGTCGACTATTTCACCATCCATGCCGGCGTGCGGCTGCACTACATCCCGCTCACCGTCAACCGCATCACCGGCATCGTCTCGCGCGGCGGCTCGATCATGGCCAAGTGGTGCCTGCACCATCACAGGGAGAGCTTCCTCTACGAGCATTTCGAGGAGATCTGCGACATCGCCCAAGCCTACGACGTCTCCTTCTCGCTGGGCGACGGCCTGCGCCCCGGTTCCATCGCCGACGCCAACGACGCAGCGCAATTCGCCGAACTGGAAACGCTCGGCGAGCTGACGCAGATCGCATGGGCAAAAGACTGCCAGGTCATGATCGAAGGCCCCGGCCATGTGCCGATGCACAAGATCAAGGAAAACATGGACAAGCAGCTCGCAACCTGCGGCGAGGCGCCGTTCTACACGCTCGGGCCCCTGACGACCGATATCGCCCCCGGCTACGACCACATCACCTCCGGCATCGGCGCGGCGATGATCGGCTGGTTCGGCACGGCCATGCTCTGCTACGTCACGCCGAAGGAGCATCTCGGCCTTCCCGACCGCGACGACGTGAAGGTGGGCGTCATCACCTACAAGATCGCCGCCCATGCCGCCGACCTCGCCAAGGGGCATCCGGCCGCGAAAATCCGCGACGACGCGCTGTCGCGCGCCCGCTTCGAATTCCGCTGGGAGGACCAGTTCAACCTCTCGCTCGACCCGGAGACGGCCCGCGCCTTCCACGACGAGACCCTGCCGAAGGAAGCGCACAAGGTCGCGCATTTCTGCTCCATGTGCGGGCCGAAATTCTGCTCCATGCGCATCTCGCACGATATCCGCGCCGAGGCACAGAAGGAGGGGCTGGAGGCGATGGCCCAAAAGTTCCGCGCGGGCGGCGACCTCTACATGCCGCTGGCGGGAGAATGACCATGCGTATCCTCGTCAAGGGCGCCGGCGTCGCCGGCCTGACGGTCGCCTGGCAGCTCTACCGCCACGGCTTCGACGTCACCATCGCGGAGCGCAACGCGGCAACCGGCCTCGGCGCCTCCGGCCTTGCCGGCGGCATGCTGGCGCCGTGGTGCGAGCGGGAAAGCGCCGACGAGCCCGTCCTCACGCTCGGCCGCCGCGCCGCCGACTGGTGGGAGGCGGCGCTTCCCGGTCATGTGCAGCGGCACGGCACGCTGGTCGTGGCGGCCGGGCGCGATGCCGGCGAGCTCGACCGCTTCGCCGGCCGCACGAGCGGATGGGAATGGCTGGACGAGGCGGGCATCGCCGCGCTGGAACCCGACCTTGCCGGCCGCTTCCGCCGGGCGCTGTTCTTCCGCGACGAAGCCCATCTCGATCCGCGCCGGGCGCTGGCGGCTCTCACGGCAGGGCTGGAAGAAGCGCGCATGCGCTTCCTCTTCGGCAACGGGAAGGAAGCCGGCGGATATGACCGCATCGTCGATTGCACCGGCGCGGCGCAGATCGGCCGACTGCCCGGGCTTCGCGGCGTGCGCGGCGAAATGCTGTCGCTCGAAACCGGCGACGTACGCCTTTCCCGCCCCGTCCGCCTCCTGCATCCGCGCCACGCGATCTACATCGTACCGCGGGGGGAGAGCCGCTTCATGGTGGGCGCGACGATGATCGAGATCGACGACGCCGGCCCCGTCACCGCCCGTTCGCTGATGGAGCTGCTGAACGCCGCCTATGCCCTGCATCCCGCCTTCGGTGAGGCAAGGCTGACGGAAACGGGCGTCGGCATCCGTCCCACCTTTCCCGACAACCTGCCGCGCGTCAGCGAGACGGGGCACACGCTTCACGTCAACGGCCTCTACCGCCACGGCTTCCTGCTCGCCCCTGCCATGGCCGGGGAGGTCGCGCGGCGCCTGCTTGCCGAACAACCGGAAAGGAAAGCCTCATGACCCTGATCGTCAACGGCGAGAAACAGGAGATAACCGCCGCAACGCTCGCCGATCTCCTCTCGGCCCTCGACTACGAGGGCGAATGGCTGGCGACGGCGGTGAACGGCGAACTCGTCCACCGCGAGGACCGCGCCGCCTTCACGCTCGGCGAAAGCGACCGCGTCGAAATCCTCTCGCCCATGCAGGGAGGCTGAGATGCTGAAGCTCTACGACACATGGGTGGAATCGCGCCTGCTCCTCGGCACCGCCCGCTATCCCTCCCCCGCCGTCCTCGCCGAGGCGGTGCGGCGCGCGAAGGCGGAAATCGTCACCGTGTCGCTCCGCCGCGAGACGGCGGGCGGCAAAGCGGGCGGGGCCTTCTTCGATCTCGTGCGCGATCTCGGCGTGCGGGTCCTGCCCAACACCGCCGGCTGCCATAGCGTGCAGGAGGCGGTGCTGACGGCGAAGATGGCGCGCGAGGTCTTCCGCACCGACTGGATCAAGCTGGAGGTGATCGGTCACCACGACACGCTCCAGCCGGATGTCTTCGGCCTCGTCGAGGCGGCGCGCATCCTCACCGGCGAGGGGTTCCAGGTCTTTCCCTATACGACGGACGACCTCGTCGTCGCAGAGAAGCTGCTGGAGGCCGGCTGCGCGGTGCTGATGCCCTGGTGCGCGCCGATCGGTTCGGCCATGGGGCCGGTGAACCCGGCGGCGCTGAAAACCTTCCGCGCGCATTTCCCGGACGTGCCGCTGATCGTCGATGCCGGCATCGGCCGCCCGTCGCACGCCAATGCCGTCATGGAACTCGGCTATGACGGCGTGCTCCTCAACACCGCCGTCGCCGGCGCCGGTGATCCCACCGCCATGGCGGAGGCTTTCGCGCTCGCCATCGAGGCCGGGCGGCTGGCGCACAAGGCCGTGCCGCTGGAGCCGCGCGACATGGCCGTTCCCTCCACCCCGATCATCGGAAAGGCCGTCTTCGCATGACGCTCGATCCCTTCTACCCCATCGTCGACAGCGCCGGCTGGATCGACCGCCTCGTGCCGCTCGGCGTGAAACTCGTGCAGCTGCGCATGAAGGACCTGCCGGAGGCGCGCCTGCGCGCCGAAATCCGCCGCGCCAAGGCCACCTGCGCCGCAAACGGCTGCCAGCTCGTCGTCAACGATTACTGGCGGATCGCCATCGAGGAGGGCTGCGACTTCGTGCATCTCGGCCAGGAGGACCTTGCGGCAGCCGACGTCGCCGCCATCCGCGCCGCCGGGCTGAAGCTCGGCCTTTCCACCCATGACGAGGCGGAGCTCGCAACCGCGCTCACCGCAAGGCCCGACTACGTCGCCCTCGGCCCCGTCTGGCCGACGATCCTCAAGAAGATGAAATGGGCGCCGCAGGGCGTGGAACGGCTGAGGGACTGGAAGGCGCGCATCGCACCGCTTCCGCTCATCGCCATCGGCGGGCTCAACCCGGACCGCCTTTCCGCCGTCTTCGAGAACGGCGCAGACAGCGCCGCCGTAGTGACGGACATCACGCTGAATGCCGACCCGGAAGCGCGCACGCGCGAATGGATCGCGCGGACGGCCCCCTGGCGGTGATCAGACCTTCCAGAGCCGGCGGGCGTTTTCCGAAAGGACGCGGCGCTTTTCCTCCAGGCTGACGCCGGAGAGCAGCGCCTGCGTCGCGCCCACCCAGGTGGAGAGCCCGCCGCCGAGCGTGCAGACCGGCCAGTCGCTGCCCCAGACCATGCGCTCGAAGCCGAAGCTCTCCGCCACATGGGCGAAATAGGGCTTCAGGTCCTCCAGCGTCCAGTCCTCAGCGCCATAGGCCGGGATGCCGGAGAGTTTTACCGTCACGTTGGGCCGGCGGGCGATCTCGGCGAGCGGTCCCTTCCAGACGTCGAAACCGCCGCCCTTGATATCGGGCACGCCGCAATGGTCGAGCACGAAAGAAACGTCGGGGGAAAGATCGGCGAGCGCGATGGCCTTTTCGATCTGGTGCGGCAGCACGCAGAGATCGAAATTGAGGCCCGTGCCGGCAAGGCGCCGGATGTTCTCGCGGAAGAGCACGCCTTCCGAGACATCGTCCGGCACGACATGCAGCACGCGGCGGAAACCGCGCACGAACGGATCGGCGAAGGCCGCTTCGAGATAGGCGGGAAAATCCGGCGATTCCGGCCGGCAGGCGGCGACGGCGCCGGCAAGCAGGCTTCCGCCCTCCCGGGAAAGCGCCTTCACCATGTCCGTCTCGTGCGCCATGTCCTTTTCGGCGACGTCCACCTCCATATGCAGCGCGGCGACGATGCCGAGCCGGCGCGCCTCCCGCGCATAGGTCTCCTGGGTGAAATCGGCATCGAGCGGCGGCGTGCCGGCCAGCCACGGATAGGACAGGCGGTCGCGGTAGATGAGATGCAGGTGCGTATCGACAATCATGGGGCCTCCTCCGCCGGCAACCTGCCACAGACGAACGAGCCGTTCAAATATGAATTACAACGGGTTTCCCAAGCCGCCGGGCCGACGGGATTTAAACGCAGGTCTGGAAGTCGCCCTTCTGCGGCGGGGCGATGGGCTTGAAGAGCGTGCGGTCCGGCTTGAGGTCGAGGAGCGGCGTGCCGTCGAGGCAATCGAGGCCGCGCACGAAGAGACGGTTGCCCTCCACCTTTTCGAGAAGGACGATCGAGGTGCCGATCGGGTTCGGCCGCACCGGCGAGCGCAGCGAGAAGGTGCCGTGCACCTCGCCGTTCGAGGCGGGGCTTTGCAGCACGAGGTCGCGGCGCGACTGGTGCAGCCAGTAAAGAACCTCCAGCCGCTCGAAGCGCCCGACGCCCGTGAGCGCCTGTATCCACGGCTCGAAAACCTCGATCTCGCAGACCGGCCCGTCATGGCGCCCTTGCCGCGGCGTTTCCATGCGCGAGGTCCAGGGGGTGGAAATCCGCCCGATGAAGACGAGCTGCGCATCGGCCCGCTTCGGTGGGGTGACGGCAACTTCGTTCTCACGGATTTCGTTGCGGCGGACCATGCGTTTCTCCATCGTTATATCCTTATGAATACGACGATAGCGGCGAGCGGAATCTTTTTAAAGATATAAATCTCGATATATCTTGATTTCCGTTATATCGAGATTTATATCGGGACCATGAGACACAGAATGGGATGCGGCCCCTACCGCCACTTTTCACCGCCCGACGACCGTTCGGGCCCCTTCCATCCCGGCGGCCGTCACGGCCACGGCCGGGGCGGCCGCCACGGCGGGCGCCTCTTCGACTACGGCGAGCTGCGCCTGCTGCTGCTCGCCATCATCGCCGACGCGCCGAGCCACGGCTACGAGCTGATCAAGACCGTCGAGGAACGCTTCGGCGGCAGCTACAGCCCGAGCCCGGGCGTCATCTACCCGACGCTCTCCTGGCTGGACGACATGGGCTATGCCGTGATCGAACCGGCCGAAGGCGGGCGCAAGCGCTACCGCATCACGCCCGAAGGCAAGGCTTTCCTCGAAGCCAACCGCGCCGCCATCGACGACCTCATGGCGCGGGCGGGTGGACGCGGCCCCGGCCGGCGCGAGGGCGTGCCCGCCCCCGTCGTGCGGGCCATGGAGAACCTGAAGCTCGCCATGCGGCTGCGCCTGCGGCAGGGAGAGATGAGCGAGGAGGCAGCCGAAGCCATCGCCGCCGCGCTCGACCTTGCCGCCCGGACCGTGGAGAAAAGCTGATGAGCGGAAGCGAGACAGCCATCGCGACCGAACACGCGAGCCGCTACCTGCAACAGCTCTGCAAGCACTTCGCCCACAAGCGGCCCGTCACCTTCGACGAGCATGCCGGCGAAATCTCCTTTACGGCCGGCGAATGCCGGCTGCGGGCGGAGGGCGGTGCGCTGCGCATCCTGCTGGAGGCACCAAGCGCGGAGGATATGGCGCAATTGAAGGATGTGGTGATCCGCCACCTCGTCCGCTTCGCCTTCCGCGAGGAGTTGGCCGTCGACTGGCAGGATGCCTGAACAGGAGCCGGAAGCCTAGCCGCCGGCAAAATGCCGCTTGAGGATATCGAGCACCTCGCCGGCAAGCTCCCCGACGATGCCGCCCCGCTCCCAGGCATAGAGCGAGGCGATAATGGGCGGCTCGGCGCCCAGATCGGCAAGGGGTTTCACCCGCCAGCCGCGAGCGGCGTCGATGGGCAGCAGCGAGAGCCCGAGGCCCGCCTCGACGGCCATCAGCACGTTGCGCAGGCTCGGCGAGGTGAAGGCGATGTACCAGCGCCGCCTTTCACGCTCCAGCCGCTCGAACATGGAATCGCGATAGAGCCCGCCGGGCGGGAAGGTGACGAGCGGGACCGGATCCGGCAAGGCGCCTACGGCATCGGCGGCGGCGAACCAGGAGATCGGCTCCTCGAAACTCGCCCAGCTGTCGGCGCTCGGCATATCCTCCTTCAGCACCACGATATCGAACTCGCCGGAGCGGAAGCGCCGCGACAGGTCGGCGCGCAGACCTGTCGTCACGTCGAGCCGCGCCTCCTTGTGGCGCCGCGTGAAGGCGGCGAAGGCGCGGGCCATTTCGGGGGTGGCTATATCGTCCGGCATGCCGATGCGCACGGATGTCGTGCCGGAGGTTTCCGCCACCAGCGTCAGCGCCTCGCCCTGTAGGGCGAGAATGCGCCGGGCGTGGCCCAGCAGGCGCTCGCCCGTCACCGTCAGGCGCACGGGGCGGGCGGCCCGGTCGATGAGCGCCCGGCCGATCGCCTCCTCGAGCCGGCCGATCTGCTGGCTGATGGTCGATTGCGTCATGTGCAGGCGCTCCGCCGCCGCCGTGAAGCTGCCGGCATCGGCAATGGCCACGAAGGCCCGGAGCAGGCGCGGATCGAGCATTCGACCTCCATCGAATTTCAGAATACTAGCTATCTAAACATCTAATTTGCGCATGATTCAAGCGGGTGGTAGCCATAGGCGCGATCGGCGGCGCTCCCTTCCGCCTCCCCAACGAAAGACCGAACGATGACGGATACGCGCCCTGGCCGCGACTGGACGATGCTTGCACTGGTCGTTCTCATCGGCCTCAACCTGCGCCCCTTCCTTGCCGCGCCGGGCCCGCTCCTCTCCGAGATCGTCGCGGATACCGGGCTCGGCTACGGCGGCGTTTCCATGCTCACGCTCCTGCCGATGTTCCTGATGGGCGTCGGGGCCTTCGTCGCACCCGGCCTGCAGGTCCGGCTCGGCGCGCGGCGCGGACTGCTGATCGCGCTCGTCGTGCTCCTTGCCGGCTCGGCGCTTCGCCTCTTCGTGCGGGACGGGCTGTCGCTGATCGCGACGGCCGCCGTCTGCGGTATCGGTGTCGCCTTCATCCAGGCGGTCTTCCCGGGCATCATCAAGGCGCGCTTCCCGGCGAGCGTGCCGGTGGTGACGGGGCTCTATTCCGCGACGATCATGGCGGGCGGCGCCTTCGGCGCGCGGCTGATGCCGATGTTCACCGGCGCCGGCTACCGCTGGCAGGCGGCGCTCGCCTTCCTCGCGCTGCCGGTCGCGCTGGCGCTCGCCGCCGCCTGGCGCATCCTCTCGGACGTACGGACCGGGCGGCCCGACGGCACGCTGGCCCGCCAGCTTTTGCGCCGGCCGCGGACCTGGGGGCTGATGCTGTCCTTCGGCCTCATCAATTCCGGCTACAGCTCGATGATCGCCTGGCTCTCGCCCTACTACCAGAGCCTGGGCTGGACCAGCGCCGACAGCAGCAGCCTCGTCGCCGTGATGGCGGCGGGCCAGGCGATCGCCGCGCTCGGCCTTCCCGCCCTTGCACGCGGCAATGTCGACCGCCGCCGCTGGCTTCTCCTGACCATCGCCCTCCAGGTCGCCGGCTTCCTCGGGCTTGCGGGCTTTCCCGATCTGGCGCCGGTCGCCTGGGCGGGGCTGTGCGGCGCGGGGCTCGGCGGCAGCTTCGCCCTTGCCATCGTCACCGCGCTCGACCACCTGCCGCGTCCCGATCAGGCCGGCGCGCTCGCCGCGCTCATGCAGGGCGGCGGCTTCCTGATCGCCGCGCTCGGCCCCTATGCGATGGCGCTGCTGCACGACTGGACGGGCGGCTTTGCCGCCGGCTGGATGCTGCATCTCGGCTGCGTGCTGGCGACGGCCACGATCTATCTGCGCTTCGATCCGCGGCGCTATCCCGTGGCCCTGCCGCTTGCGGGCTGAACGAAAAAACCCGCGCCGGGAAGGCACGGGTCCTGATTGCCGGGAGGCTTCCAGATCGCGCCCTCAGCGGCGGGCGCCGAAGGGCTTCAGCGTCATGTGGCGGTTGACGTCCTTGTAGAGCAGGTAGCGGAACGGCTCGGGACCGCCGGCATAGCAGGCCTGCGGGCAGAAGGCGCGCAGCCACATGAAGTCGCCGGCCTCCACTTCCACCCAGTCCTGGTTGAGGCGGTAGACCGCCTTGCCCTGCAGCACATAGAGGCCGTGCTCCATGACGTGGGTTTCCGCGAAGGGGATGACCGCGCCGGGCAGGAGAGTGACGATGGTGACATGCATGTCGTGGCGCAGGTCGTTGGGATCGACGAAGCGCGTCGTCGCCCAGCGGCCTTCCGTACCCGGCATGACCGAGGGCGTGATGTCCTTCTCGTTGAGGATCAGCGGCTCGGGATGCGGCAGGCCGTCGACGGCTTCGTAGGCCTTGCGGATCCAGTGAAAGCGGGCATGGGCGCCGGAGCGGTTGTGCAGCGACCATTTCAGGCCCGGCGGCAGGAAGGCGTAGCCGCCCGGCTGGAGCGTGTGCTTGCCGGCCGGCAGCGTCAGTTCCACCTCGCCGTCGACGACGAAGAGCACGCCTTCGGCCTCCGGATCCTGCTCCGGCCGGTCACTGCCGCCGCCCGGCGCCACTTCCATCACATATTGCGAGAAGGTCTCGGCGAAGCCGGAGAGCGGGCGGGCGATGACCCAGCAGCGCGTGTCGTTCCAGAAGGGCAGGAAGGAGGTGACGATGTCCTGCATCACACCCTTGGGAATGACCGCATAAGCCTCGGTGAAGACGGCGCGGCCGGTCAGGAGGTCGCTCTGCGGGGGATGGCCGCCGAGGGAGGAATAGTAGCTTCTTTGCATCGTTCTCAGGCCCTTTGTCGTGAGTGTTTCCGGTCTTTCCCGGCGGATTGTCCCTCCGCCTCGTCTTTTCCCGCTACTTCGCGCCCGCCTTTTCGAGGAGGGCGGCGATATCGCCATAGCCGCGGCCGCGGGCGTGCTGGAGCGGTGTCACGCCGTCATGGTCGGTAAGGCCGATATCGGCGCCGGCCGAAATCAGCCGCTCGACGATCCGTACATGCCGCTCGCCGCCGTCGCCGAGGATGATCGCCTCCAGCAGCGCCGTCCAGCCGAGCCGGTTGACATGGTCGACGTCGACGCCGGCGGCGATCAGCGTTTCGACCGTCTCGACATGGCCGCGCTCGGCGGCGGGGATGAGGGCGGTACCGCCGTAGCGGTTGACGCTCGCAAGGTCCGCGCCGTGCGCGAGCGTCAGCTTGAGGATTTCCAGATGGCCGCGCGCGCCGGCATAGAGATAGGGGCTGTCGTCGATGCCGTCCTTGGCGTTGACGTCGGCGCCGGCGGCGATCAGCGCGCGGGCGGCCGCCAGCCGGTTGCCGTGCGTTGCGACGAGGAGGGCCGTCGCCCCCGTTCCGTCCCGCGCGTCGACCGGCGCGCCTGCGGCAACGAGGGTCTCGATGGCGGCGACGTCGTCGGCTGCGGCAGCCTGGTGCAGGGCAAGGGACATGGTGTTCTCGGCGGCGGAAAGGGGAGAACAGAAGACCGCGAGGAGGAGCCAGGCCGAAAACGAAGCGAGTTTTAGCATGCGCCATCCCGTTGGTTGTGGCGGCACGTTAGCAGCGGCGAACGGCATTAGAAAATTAAATGTGCAAATCCATACCATGCAGGAAATGGATCAAGCCGGTGGAAACGGAAAAACCCGGAGCGGCAAGCCGCCCCGGGTTTCCACCCCGCCCCGAAAGTCGGGCTTAGAGTCCTGCGGCCGCGATCGCGGCGTCCAGACGCTCGCGGGCCTTCTTCGGCAGCTTGCCGGTCTTGACGGCATCGAGGTTGGCCGGCGCGTCGCCGACGATCACGAGGCCGACCATGCCCATGCCGGCATGCGGCGTGCACTTGACGCCGTAGGCGCCGGGCTTGTCGAAGGTGACCTTGTAGGTCTCGTTCATCTTGCTCTTGAAGGCTTTGGCGCCGTCAGGGATCATGTCCTTGATCGTCTCGACATTATGGCCCTTGTCGGTGGGAATGAAGGTCACCGTGTCTCCGGGCGCCACCTTCACGAAGGGCGGCTCGAACACCATGGCGCCTTCGGCGCCCTTGTTCAGCATGTGCACTTCGAAATCGGCCGCTGCCGCCGGAAGCGCGAGAGCCAGGATGGCTGCCGTACCGACGATGATCTTTGCTATGCTACGCATGGGGGTTTCTCCTTGCTGACGAACGCCACTCGTTCATGACCAACGAAGTAGACCCGCAGCCTGCCTCGTTCTTTGACTTTGATCAAATAAGAAGGGCAGGCATACGTGGCGTCCTGTCGCAGGTCATGGACATGGATCAAGTCACCGGAACGGTAATGCCGCCCAGCCCGTCGATATGGGCGTGCATCACGTCGCCGCGGCCGACCGGCCCGACGCCGGCCGGCGTGCCGGAAAAGATGAGGTCGCCGGGTGCGAGCGTGAAGAGACGGGAAAGATAGGCGATCATCTCCGGCACCTTCCAGATCATCTGGTCGAGATTGCCGTCCTGCCGGCGCTGGCCGTTGACGTCGAGCCGGATCGCCCCCTTGGCCGGATGGCCGATCCCGGCGACGGGATGGACCGGCCCGCAGGGCGCGGCACGCTCGAAAGCCTTGGCGACCTCCCACGGGCGGCCCAGTTTCTTCGCCTCCGCCTGAAGGTCGCGGCGCGTCATGTCGAGGCCCACGGCATAGCCGTAGACGCAATCCAACGCCTCGGCGAGCGGAATGTCGCTGCCGCCCTTGCCGAGCGCCACGACCAGCTCGACCTCGTAATGCACGTCGCGGCTTGCCGGCGGATAGGCAAAGCCCTCCTCCGGCCGCACGAGCGTATCGGGGTTCTTCTGGAAGAAGAAGGGCGGCTCCTTGTCCGGGTCGTGCCCCATCTCGATGGCGTGATCGGCGAAATTGCGGCCGACGCAATAGATGCGATGCACGGGAAAGAGGAGATCGCTGCCTTCGACCGCAAGCGCGGGAACCGGCGCGGGCGCAAAGGCATAGCGGGATTGGGGCGAGGTCGTCTCATGAGGCATGGCGGACTGCACTTCCGGTCGGATCGATTGCGCCACGACGCTAGCACGGCGGCGTCGCGCAGGCGATCCCCCGAAGCGGCGATCTCCTATTTTAGCCTGCGGGCGATCTCCGTGATCGCCGCGAAGGCGGCGTCGGCATCCTCGCGGGTCATCTCGAACTGACCGGCCTGGAAGCGGATGGCGATGCGGCCGTCCACGCGCGTCTGCGTGAGATAGATGCGGCCGTCGTCGTTGATGGCGTTGACGAGCGCGATGTTGTGACGGTCGGCATCCCCCTCCCCCTTGTGGCGGAAGGAAAAGAGCGAGAGCACCGGCCGGCTGACGATCTCGAAATCGGGCTCGGCGGCAAGCCGCGCGGCGAGGCCCTCCGACCATGCCACATGATTGCGGATCATCGCGCGCAGGCCTTCGAGGCCGTGGTAGCGCATCAGGAACCAGAGCTTCAGCGCGCGGAAACGCCGGCCGAGCGGCACGGACCATTCGGAATAGTTGACGATGCCGTCATGGCCGTGGGTCTTCAGATATTCCGGCTGGATGGCGAGCGTGCGGACCTGGTCCTCCGGGTTCCGGATGAACTGCACCGAGCAATCGAAATTGGCACCCAGCCATTTGTGCGGGTTGAAGACGATGGAATCGGCCGCCTCGATGCCCTGCCAGAGGGTGCGGAATTCCGGGCAGATCATCGCCGAGCCCGCCCAGGCGGCGTCGACATGGAGATAGAGCCCGTGGGCCTTCACGACCGCCGCGACGCCGCCGATCGGGTCGCAGGCGCCGATCGAGGTTCCGCCCGTGCAGGCGACGACGCCGGCCGGGATATGGCCGGCCGCGCGATCCGCGCGGATCGCGGCGTCGAGCGCATCCGGGTCCATGCCGTTCAAGGGCCCCCTGGTCGGGATGCGCACGAGGTTCGCCTCGCCGATGCCGGCGATCCAGACCGCGCGGTCGATGGAGGTGTGCACCTGTTTCGAGGCATAGACGCGCACGGCCCCGTGCGCCGCCAGCCCCTCGCTGTTGCCCTTCCAGGAGAGCGCCCTTTCACGCATCACCAGCACGGCGGCGAGCGTCGCGGTGGAGGCGGAATCCTGGATGACGCCGGAAAAGCCCTCCGGCAGGCCGAGCGCCCGGCGCAACCAGTCGACGACGCGGGTTTCCAGTTCCGTCGCCGCCGGCGAGGTCTGCCAGAGCATGCACTGGGCGGCAATGGCTGTGACGAGGTAGTCCGCGATCACCGAGACCGGCGCGGCATTGGCGGGAAAATAGGCGAAGAAGCGCGGATGCTGCCAGTGGGTGAGGCCATCGGGGATGATGCGCTCGAAATCGGCGAAGATCGCCTCCATGCTTTCGCCGGCTTCCGGGGCGGCTTCAGTGATCTGCCCGGCGATATCGCCGGGCTTCGTCTGCGCGCGCACCGGCCGCGCGCGCAGGCCCGCGCGATAGTCGGCGCCCCAGTCGGCGGCGGTTCGCGACCATTGGCGGAATTCCTCGCTGTCCATGTCCTGCTCCCCCTTGATGACATCGCTCTTTCCCTGCGCCCTTTCTCGGCGCTCGGGCGGCGATTTGCAATGCCCGCGGGCAGGCGGGGACCGGAACGGGGGCGATCAGCGAAGTAGGCCTTGCCCGCCGTCGATCCACAGCGGCACCCCGGTGATGTGCCGCGCCTTGGAGGAGGCGAGGAAAAGGATCGCGTCGGCCACTTCCTCCGCCGTTCCCGGCTTGCCCTGGCTGACGGGTATGTCGCCCTCCGGCCAGACGACGGGAATGCCGGCCTCGCGCGTGCCGCGGCGCTGGGTGTTCTCCTCGATATCGGTCTCGACGGCGCCGGGGCAGACCGCATTGACGCGGATGCCGGCCTTGCCGAGTTCGAGGGCGAGCTGCTGCACCATGGCAAGCTGGCCCGCCTTGGCCGCCGCATAGGCGGTCGCCCCCGGCGTGGTGAAGGTGCGCGTGCCGTTGATCGAGGAGACGACGACGATGGCCCCCTCGCCCGCCTTCTTGAGATGGGGCACGGTGAGATGCAGCGTGAGGTAGGTGCCGCGCAGGTTGACCGTGATCGTCTCGTCCCATTCGGCGGGGGCCAGATCGTCGATCGGCGCCCACGCACCGTTGATGCCGGCATTGGCGACGACGATATCGGGCCCGCCGAAGGTACCGGCGAGCCGCTCCACCGCGGCGCGCATGGAGGCCTCCTCCGCTACATCCGCCACCAGCGGCGTCGCCGCCCCGCCCTGCGCGCGGATTTCCCGCACCACGGCCTCCACCTCCTCGCCCGTGCGGCTGAGGACCCCGACGCTCGCGCCATGGCGGGCGAAGGCGAGCGCGGTGGCCCTGCCGATCCCCGATCCCGCTCCGGTGACGAGGGCGACCTTTCCTGCAAACAGCATGGGCAACTCCATCCGTTGGGCTCGATCCGGCCTGACGCACAATGCCTGAGGGACGCCCCGGTTCCCGATTGCCGCGGAACCAAGCCCGCGCACCTGCGTTTGCTTTCGAGAGGACACCGATCCGCAGGAGGTTACCCGTGCGCCAGAAACAGAAGAAGACGATTGCCCGCAAACCCGCCCCGGCCGCCGGGACCGACACGCGCAGCGCCCGCCAGCGCCGCAATTCCTGGGAGCCGCAGGTGGTCGTGCCGCATCAGGCCGACCTGCCGCTTGCCCGCCCCGCGCATGAAGAAGTCGCCGTGCCGGCCGCGCCGAACGGCCGCAGCCTGACCAACGGACGCCTGTGAGGGCCGGCCCATGCGCGTCAAGGAGGTGATGTCCGCCCAGATCGTGACGGCCTCGCCCGGCGACACCGCCCAGTCGGCCGCGCGCCTGATGCTGGAAGCGGAGGTCGGGGCGCTGCCGGTCGAGGTGCCCGGCGTGGGCGCCATCGTCGGGATCGTTACCGATCGCGACATCGTCGTGTCGGTGCTGTCGCGGGGGCTTTCCACATCCACCACCGTCGCCGAATTCATGACCGTCTCGCCGGAACTGTGCAACGAGGACGACGACACGGCGGCGGTGGCCGCCCGCATGCGCGAACTCGGCGTGCGCCGTCTCGTCGTGGCGAACGGCGAGCGGCGGGTGGTCGGCATCGTCAGCCTCGTCGATCTTCCGGCTGCGGAAGAAGCGAAGGAGAGCGCGCCATGAGCCTTTTTGCGACCGACCGCCTGTGGGCCGAGGCCGTCGTGCTGGAAGGCGACCGGCAGGTCTTGCGCGTGCAGAGCACGCGGGACGCCCTTCTGTGCCTCAAGAACCATTGGCCGGCCGGCGGCGGCCCCGCCCTTCGGACGGCGAAAGATATCTGCGAACGCGGCCTTGCCAGCGATGACGACCCCGCCCTCGCACGTCATGCCTTCATCGAGGCGGCGAAGGAAGCCGGTTTCCGCGTGAATTCCTGGACAGGCTAGCATCCGGGCGGCCAGCCGCAAAAGGCAGCCGCATTTTTAAAGGGACACCATCGTGGACGACGAACGCGAGGAATGGATCAGCAAGCGCGCCTATGCCCTGTGGGAGGCGGAAGGCCGCCCGCACGGCAGGGACCACGTCCACTGGGAGCAGGCGGTCCACGAACGCGCCGAGCTCGAAAGGGTGGCGCTGCCGGACCATCTCGGCAAGCATCGCAACAGCGGCGAGAGCGACGCGGCGACCCGCGCGGCCGTCGATCTCACCCGCAATGCGCGCCCCGCCCGCAAGCCCCCGCCCCGCCGCGGCGCCGCCTGACCGTCATGCGGACTTGCGCCCCGCACGCCTGCGGGCATTCCTGCGGTTCTCGAGAAAGCGCAGCAGCCGCTCCTCCTCCGCACGCAACCCCGAAATACCGGTAAGCGGCCGACGGAGCGCGGCGGCAAGCGTCTCCGGCGCTTCGGCGAGTGCCACGATATCCGGATGGACATAGCTCGACCGGGCGATGGCCGGCGTGTTGTTGAGAAGGGAGGAGGCCGCCTCGGCCATCGCCTTGACGGTGGGCCGTCCGCCCTCCTCGATCGCGTGGCGCGCCGCCGAAAAGGCCGCAAGGCTGCCCGCCCAGGTGCGAAAAGTCTTGGCGGAAACGGGAATGCCGGAAATCTTCGCGAGATAGGCGTTGAGCCGCTCGGAATCGATGGGCCGCACGAAATCCGCGTCGTCCTTCCACACGAAGAGTGCGCGCCCCGGCAGGTCGGCGCATTCCTCCAGCAGGCGCTGCAGGCGGCGGTGCTTCAGCGTCCGCCGCACACGCTTGCCGCCCTTGGCGCTGAAGCGCAGCACGATGCGCCCGTCCGAAAGCGAGACATGGCGCTTGAGGAGCGTCGTCGCACCGTAAGTCCGGTTCTCCTCGGCATAGGCGCGGTTACCGACGCGCAACTGTGCTTCATCGAGCAGGACGGTGATGGCGGCCAGCATCGTGTCCACCGCGCCGGCCTCGCCGTCGAGGTCGCGCCGCACCGCGCGGCGCAGCTTCGGCAGGGCCCGCCCGAAGGCGATGAGCTGGGCGAACTTGTCGCCGCTTTTCAGCGCCTGCCAGTCGGCATGATAGCGATACTGCTTGCGCCCGCGCGCATCATAGCCCGTTGCCTGCAGATGGCCGTTCTCCCGGAGGCAGATCCAGACATCCTCATAGGCCGGCGGCAGGCCGAGCGCGGCGATGCGCGCCTTGACGTCCGGATCGTCGAGCAGGGAGCCGTCCGGCAGGCGGTAGCAGAAGCTGCGGCCGGCCCGCTTGCGCCGGATGCCCGGCTCGCTGTCCGAGACATAGACGAGACCCCTCTCCTCCAGAGTGTCGGGCGCCATGTCCGGCTCCGTCAGGCCGGTTCGAAGACGGCAAGGCTGGCGGCATAGACCATGGCCGGGCTTTCGGCGGCATGTTCCTTGAAGGCCCTGTCCTCGGCGCCGGTATCGAGCACCCGCTTCCAGCCCGCAATGCCGTTCACCTCCGGCAGCGTCACCGCGCAATCCTCGCCGGCATTGCAGACGATGAAGAGCTGGTCCGCCCCCTCGCCGTTCGCCGGCCGGGCGAGGAAGAGGCAGAGCGTGCGCAGGGTCTCGTCCTGCCAGGCCGCATCGTCCATGGGTGCACCATCCGCCCTGTACCAGGCGATCTCGGTGGAGCCGTCCTCCGCCGGCTCGCCCGTCAGGAACCGTTCCTGCCGCAGCGCGGGATGGGCCTTGCGGAAGGCGATGGCGCCCTTGCAGAAGTTGAGGAACGGGTCGGCAAGGCCGCTCCAGTCCGTCCAGCCGATCTCGTTGTCCTGGCAATAGGCGTTGTTGTTGCCCTGCTGGCCGTTGCCGAGTTCGTCGCCGCCGAGCAGCATCGGCACGCCCTGGCTGGTCATCAGCGTGGCGATCATGGCGCGGCGGCGCCGGTCGCGCGCGGCGCGGATGCCCTCGTCCTCCGTCGGGCCCTCCGCGCCCAGATTGGCCGAGTGATTGTCCGAATGGCCGTCGCGGTTCTCCTCGCCGTTCGCCTCGTTGTGCTTGCCGTCATAGGAGACGGTGTCCATCAGCGTGAAGCCGTCATGGGCGCTGACGAGGTTGATCGAGGAGGTCGCGCCGCGATCCGAGTGGTTGAACTGCGGCGCCGAGCCGGTGAGGCGCGTCGCAAGCCCCGGGGCAAGGCCGCCGTCGCCCTTCCAGAAGCGCCGGACGTCGTCGCGATACTTGTCGTTCCACTCGCGGAACGGATAGGGAAAGCCGCCGACCTGGTAGCCGCCGTCGCCGACGTCCCACGGCTCGGCGATCAGCTTCACGCCGGAAAGGATCGGATCCTGCCGGATCGCATCGAAGAAGGTGCCCTCACGGTCGAACTCGATATGCCGCGTGCGGCCGAGCGTGCTGGCAAGGTCGAAGCGGAAGCCGTCGACATGCATGACGCCGACCCAGTAGCGCAGGCTGTCGAGCACCATGCGCAGCACCATCGGATGGGCGACGTTGAGTGTGTTGCCGGTGCCCGTCGTGTCGTAGGTATGGCGCGGGCCGTCGGGCGAGAGGCGGTAGTAGCTCGCATTGTCGAGCCCGCGGAAACTCAGCGTCGGGCCGAGCTCCGAGCCCTCGGCGGTGTGGTTGTAGACGACGTCCATGATCACCTCGATGCCGGCGGCATGGAAACGCTTCACCATGGTCTTGAACTCGGTGATCGCCCGGCCGGAAAGGAAGCGCGGCTGCGGGGCGAAGAAGCCGAGCGTCTGGTAGCCCCAGTAATTGCGCAGGCCCTTTTCGAGAAGGTAGCGGTCGTCCGGGAAATACTGGATCGGCAGCAGCTCGACGGCGGAGATGCCGAGGTCGACGAGATGCTCGACGATCGGGTCGCTCGCCATGCCCAGGAAGGTGCCGCGCAGCTCCTCCGGCACGCCGGGATGGGCCATGGTCATGCCGCGCACATGCGCCTCGTAGATGATCGTCTCCGTCCAGGGCCGGCGGATCGCCGCATCGCCCGCCCAGTCGAAATCCGGGTCCTGCACCACGCCCTTGACCATGAAGGGTGCGCTGTCGCGCTCGTCGAAGGAAAGGTCCTCCGCCGGATCGCCGATGCGGTAGCCGTAAAGCGCGTCGTTCCACTCGATCTCGCCGAGCACCTGCTTGGCATAGGGATCGAGCAGCAGCTTGTTCGGGTTGAAGCGGTGGCCGGCGGCGGGCTCATAGGGGCCGTGCGCACGATAGCCGTAGATCGTGCCGGGCCGGAGGCCGGCGATATAGCCCGACCAGACGTCGCCCTCGCGCTTGGGCAGCGGCAGGCGGTCGGTCTCCTGCCTGCCGTCTTCGCTGAAGAGACACAGCTCCACCTGCTCGGCATGGGCGGAGAAGACGGCGAAATGCGTTCCCTCGCCGGTGAACTCGGCGCCGAGTTCCGGTTTCATGAAGTCGAGTTCGGAAAAGGAATAGCTCATGTGGTCTGGCCCCTTCGGCAGGCGGCATTCGGCACCGTGCCGGAAAAGCCGCGACAGCAACGCGAGCAGGGGCCGATTGTTCCCGGAACATTTGCCCCGCCACCCGGTTCGTTGCTGGACATTTCATGCAAGGAGAGGCCATGACCGGACCGTGGGGACCGAGCCTGCTGCAAGACGGCCGGGTGCGCTTTCGTCTCTGGGCGCCTGCCGAGAAGGCCGTGGAGGTGCTGGCCGGCGGCAATGCCGTCCCGATGACGGCCGCAAGCGACGGCTGGCACGAGGCCGTGACGGACCCTGCCCGCCCCGGCGACAGCTACGCCTTCCGCCTTGCGGACGGCACGGAGATACCCGACCCCGCATCGAGGGCACAGGTAAGAGGCCTCGAAGGTCGCTCCCTCCTCGTTGATCCCGCCGCTTACGTCTGGCAGGAAGCGGGCTGGAAGGGTCGGCCGTGGGAAGAGGCAGTCCTTTATGAGCTGCATGTCGGCACCTTCACGCAGGAGGGGACCTTCCGGGCGGCGATCGGCCGCCTGCCGCACCTTCGCCATATCGGCATAACCGCCATCGAGCTGATGCCCGTCGCGCAGTTCACTGGCCGGCGCGGATGGGGCTATGACGGCGTGCTTCTCTATGCGCCGCACACGGCCTATGGCACGCCGGACGACCTGAAAGCCTTCGTCGACGCCGCCCATGCCCACGGCATCATGGTGCTGCTCGACGTCGTCTACAACCACTTCGGCCCGGTCGGGAACGTCCTGCCGCGCATCGCGCCGGCCTTCTTCCACCCCGAGCGCCATACGCCCTGGGGCGCGGCCATCGCCTTCGAGGAAAGGGCCGTGCGGGATTACTTCATCGGGAACGCCCTTCACTGGATTAAGGACTATCGTTTCGACGGCCTGCGGCTCGACGCCGTCGACGAGATCGACGACCCCAGCGAGCGGCATATCCTGATCGAACTGGCCGAGACGGTGCGCCGCGCCGTTCCCGGCCGTCCCGTCCACCTCGTCGTGGAGGACCGGCTGAGCCGCAAGGGCCTGCTCAACCGAGACGGCGGCATCGTGCACCACTATACCGCCGGCTGGAACGACGAGTTCCACCATGCCCTCCATGTGATGGCGACGGGCGAGACCGGGGGGCACTATGCGCCGTTCACGGCCGACACAGACGACCTGCTGCGGGAGGCGACCGCGCGCGGCTTCGTCCATGCGGACCGCTCGAAGGACCGGATCGGCCCGCCGCCGCAGGATCCGCTTCCCCCGCAGGTCAACGTCAACTTCCTGCACAACCACGACCAGATCGGCAATCGCGCCTTCGGCGAGCGGCTTCCGCTGCTCGTCGCGCCAACGCTGCTCAACGTCATGACCGCGCTGCTCCTGCTTGCTCCCGGCGTGCCGCTGCTGTTCATGGGCGAAGAATACGGCGAACGGCAACCCTTCCTGTTCTTCGCCGACTTCGGCGGTGACCTTGCCCATGCGACGCGGGAAGGCCGCAAGGCCGAGGCGGAGAATTTCGGCGGCCTGCCGGAGGGCACGACGGCGCATCACCTGCCCGACCCCGGCGACGAGGAGACCTTCCGCCGCTCGCGGCTCGACTGGTCGCGCGCCGGCTCCCCTGCGGGCGGCGACCGCATCCGGTTCGTGCGCGAACTCATCGCCCTGCGCCAGGCCCATGTCGTGCCGCTGCTTGCCGGCGGCGCGACGGCCGAGCCGCGCATCCTGCCCGCCGAGGCGGGCGTCCTTGCCATCGACTGGCGCTTCGCCAAGGCGACGTTCGCCGTCCGCGCCAACCTGGCGCAGGAGGCCCGCGCTCTGCCGCAAGCGCCGGGCGAGACGATTTTCCGCCTTTCCGCCGCCGGCGCGGGCGGCCCCTCCATCCGCGTTGCCGTCGAGGGCAGCGGGAACCAATGCGCCGCTCGCCTGTTATAGGGCCAAAGGCTGCGCGAGAGGTCCGCATGCGCATCGCAGAGATCATGACCAGCAATGTCCATCTCGTCCGGCCGGAGGAGACGCTGCAATATGCGGCGAGCCTCATGGCCGAATGGGATATCGCCTTCCTGCCGGTGGCCGACGCGACCGGCCTCGTCGGCACGCTCACCGACCGCGACATCATCCTGCGCGCGGTCGCACCGGGGCTGGACGCGGAAACCACCCGCGTCAGCGACATCATGACGACCAACATCACCTATTGCTACGACGACGAGGAGGCGGGCGGCGTCAAGGCCAACATGAATTCGCTGCACCTGCGGCGTCTCGCCGTGCTCGACCGGCAGGATCGGCTGGCCGGCGTGATCTCGCAATCGGATTTCCGGCGTCACGCAATCTGAGGCGAGAGGGAACAAATCGGGGCAGAAGACGTTGTGCAGCCGCCGAAACCGCACATTCCAGGGCCGCATGACACCTCCCCGCTCGACCTACCGCCTCCAGTTCCGCAACAGCATGGACTTCGGGAGGGCACGACAGTTCGTGCCCTATCTCGCGGCCCTCGGCGTGAGCCATCTCTACGCCTCGCCCCTGATGACGGCGGTGGCGGGATCGACGCACGGCTACGACGTCACGCGGATGGACGAGATCGACCCGGCCCTCGGCGGGATCGACGGCCTACGCAGCCTTGCGGACGACCTGCACCGGCACGGCATCGGCCTCATCCTCGACATCGTGCCCAACCACATGGCGGCGAGCCTGGAAAATCCGTGGTGGCGCAGCGTGGCCGTCTGGGGCGAGGAAAGCCCGTTCTCCCGCCATTTCGACATCGACTGGTCCGAACGGCTGACGCTGCCCTTCCTCGGCAAGGATTTTACCGGGGAGCTGGCGGACGGCACGCTGCATCTTGCGCTCGACCCGCGGCACGAGAGCCTTGCCCTGCGCTATGGCGACAGCCTTTATCCGCTCACGCCGGAGAGCTACGCCATGGTGCTCGACGGCTTCCGCTCATCGGCACGGCCCGAGGAGAACCCGCAGGGCGACGGGCTGCTCTGCCGAACGCTCGCACCGCCCGGCGCCCGCGACCGGCTGCAACGCCATCTTGCGGCCCTCTCCGACAAACCGGACCGGATCGCGGCCGTGCATGCGGCCCAGCCCTGGCGGCTCATGGACTGGAAGGCGGCAAGCCGCCATCTCAGCTATCGCCGCTTCTTCGAGATCGCCGGGCTCGCGGGCCTGCGCGTCGAGGTTCCCGCGGTCTTCGAGGAGAGCCACAGGCTCGTCCTCGTCCTCGTGCGGGAGGGCACGGTGGACGGCCTGCGCATCGACCATGTCGACGGCCTTGCCGATCCGCGCGGCTACCTGGAGCGCCTGCGCGCCGCCGTGGGACCGGAGGTCCCCATCTTCGTCGAAAAAATCCTGGAGAAGGACGAGCCCTTCGCGGCCGACTGGCCCGTCGCCGGCACGACGGGCTACGAATTCATCGCCTCCATGGCCGACGCGCTCGCCGACGAGACGGAGGGCGGCCGGCTTGCCGCCGCCTTCGGCCCGCTGAAAAGCGAGGAGCGGCGAGGCCCCTTCCATGCGGAAATGGAGGCGAGCAAGCGGCAGATGCTGGCGGACAATTTCCAGGGCGAGGTCCGGCGCGTCGCGTTGCTCGCCAAAGCCATGGCCGACGCCGCCCACGCCGATTTCTCGCGCAGCACGCTGACGGAAGCGATCTGCGCGATGATCGTGGCCCTTCCCGTCTACCGCACCTACATGGCCGCGACGGCGGAGATTTCCGGGCGCGACCGGGAGGTCCTCGCCGCAGTGCGCCGCGAGGCGCAGGAGGACGTGCGCCCGGAGGTGCGCGAGGCGATCGACTTCGTCTGGGAACTGCTGACCGACGACAGGACCTGCAACACCATGGCCGAATGCGTGAAGTTCCGCACGCGCTTCCAGCAATTGAGCGGCCCCGTCATGGCGAAGGCGCTGGAGGACACGCTGTTCTACCGGGAGAACGCCTTCATCGCGCTCAACGAGGTGGGCGGCGATCCGGGCCGGCCGACAGGCGGCCCCGGCGCCTTCCACGCGGCCATGCAGGCCCGGCAGGCGGCCATGCCCCACGGCCTTTCCGCCACCGCAACGCACGACACGAAGCGCGGCGAGGATGCGCGCGCCCGCCTCTATACGCTCAGCGAAGCGCCGGACGTCTGGATCGCCGCCGCCCGGCGCTGGGCCGCCCGCAACGCCCATCATCGCCGCCGCCATCAGGCCCGGCCGGTGCCGGAGCCCGACGTGGAATGGCTGGTCTACCAGTCGCTCGCCGGCGCCTGGCCGCTCGACGGGCTGGAGGATAGCGCCGCCTTCGCAGAGCGGATGCGCCACTATATCGAGAAAGCACTACGCGAGGCAAAAACGGCCTCGAACTGGGTGATGCCGGATTTCGACTATGAACGGAAGGTCGCCGGCTTCGTCGAAGACCTGCTCGCCGACACGGATTTCTGCGCGGATTTCACCGAAACGCTCCGCCCCTTCGCCGATGCCGGCCTGATGAATTCGCTGGCGCAGACCCTGATCAAGCTCACCGCACCCGGCATTCCCGACATCTACCAGGGCAGCGAGCGCGGCGATTTCTCGCTCGTCGACCCGGATAACCGCCGGCCGCTCGATCCCGCCGTCATGGCCGTCCCGCAAAAGCCCCGGCCGTCACGCGCAACCTTCGCCGGCTACAAGCAATGGCTGATCGCGACCGTGCTGGCAGAACGGAACCGCGCAGGCGAAAATCCGTTCGCCGGCACTTACATTCCGCTGGAGATTTTGAGTGACGGCCGCCGGGCGCTCGCCTTCCTGCGCGGCACACCGGAGGCCTTCGCGATCACCGTCGTCCCGCGCCTCACCTTCGGGAGGATGGAACCGGGAGGCCTGCATCTCGCCGCAGGAGCCCTGGCCGGAACCGTTCTCAGGATTCCCGCCGGCTTCACAGGGCGCGATATCCGGTCCGTCCTCGACGGGCGCACATACCGGCTCCGCCCGGAACTCCCGCTCGCCGGGATCCTTGGAACGGAGCCCGTGGTGCTCCTCGTCGGCGCCTAGCGGATTTCCCGCGCCAATTGCTGCAGCCGCTGGAAGGCAGCGTACCGCCGGGCATGAAGGGCGGCGGTCTCACCGATCGCCGGCTGGTAGATGCGGTCGGTCGCCGAGAGCGCCGCCATGGCCGCGCGCACGTCCGGGAAGACGCCGCCCGCGACGCTGCCGAGAATGGCCGCGCCGAGCAGCACCGGCTCTTCCGCGCGCGTCGAGAGCAGCGGCTTGCCGGTGGCGTCGGCAAGGAGCTGGCGGACGAGGTCGAGCTGGCCTGCCCCGCCGCTGATGACGATCTTCTCCACCGGCGCGCCGGCCGCCGCCTGTGCGTCGATGATCTGCCTGAGGCCGTAGCCAATGCCGCAGAGGCCGGCGATATAGAGCGAGACGAGGTTGCCGATGTCGCGCTCCATGCCGAGGCCGACGATGGCCGCTCGCGCATGCGGATCGGCAAAGGGCGCCCGGTTGCCGAGGAATTCCGGCACAACATGCAGCCCGTCCGCAAGCGCCGCCACATCCGACAGGGTTTCTGCCCGCCCGGCCGCCAGTTCCGCGAGGAAGACCGGCAGGGAAAGGCCCCGCGCCTTCGCCTGCGCCGCCGCCTCCGCAGCCGCCGGGTGGAAGGAGAGAAGCTGCTCGATGGCCGCGCCCGCCGCCGACTGCCCACCCTCGTTGAGCCAGAGGCCCGGCACCATGGCCGAGAAATAGGGACCCCAGACGCCCGGCACGAAGACCGGCGCGTGGGTCGAGGTCATGGTGCAGGAGGAGGTGCCGAAGACATAGCCGAGATTGCTCTCCGCCGGCCCGTCGACGCCGACCGTGCCGATGCCGCCCGCATGGGCGTCGATCATGCCCGCGCCAACCGGCGTGCCGGCGGCAAGGCCGAGCTCGCCCGCCGCCTGCGCCGTCAGGCCGGCGCCGACCGGCGTGCCCGGCTCGACGACGCGTTGGCCGATGCGGGCGAAATCCTCGTCCGCCAGCACGCCGAGGCCGATGGCGTGGAAGTAGGTCGGGTCCCAGCGCTTCTCGTGGGCGAGATAGGTCCATTTGCAGGTGACGGTGCAGGTGGAGCGGGCCAGATCGCCCGTTGCCCGCCACGTCAGGAAATCTGCAAGGTCGAAGAACTGCCAGGCGGCATCGAACACTTGGGGACGGTTCTGCCTGAGCCAGAGCAGCTTGGGCGTCTCCATCTCCGGCGAGATGCGCCCGCCGACATAGCGCAGCACGTCATGGTTCGTCGCGTTGATGCGCTCGACCTCGTTCACCGCGCGGTGGTCCATCCACACGATGATGTCGCGCTCGGGGTCTTCCGACGGGCCGACCGGCAACGGCGCCCCGCCCTTGCCGACGACGACCAGCGAGCAGGTGGCGTCGAAGCCGATGCCGGCGACGGCCTCCGGCGCGACGCCCGCTTTCGTGACCGCCTCACGCACCGAGGCGCAGACGGCAGCCCAGATTTCCGTGCTCGATTGCTCGACCATCGCGCCCGGCTCGCGGAAGAGCGCGATGTCGCGTTTTGCCGAGGCCAGCATGCGGCCGGAAAGACCGAAGAGACCGGCCCGTGCGCTGCCCGTGCCGACGTCGACGCCGACGAGGTAGCGTTCGCCGCCCGCCGGGCGTGCGGAGGTGGTGTTGCTCATGGTTCTACCGCCTGCAAGTCAGGAAGGATGCGGAAGGGCGGGGAAAGCCGCCCGCCCGGTTTCAAAGATCGACGCTGTTGGGCAGGATCACAAGGTCGCGGATTGTCACGTTGCGCGGCCGCGTCAGCATGAAGAGTACGGCGTCGGCCACTTCCTTCGGCTGCATCAGGCTGCCGTTGGCGAGCGCCTCGTCCATCTTCTCCTTCGGCCAGTCGTCGAGGAGCGCCGTCACCACCGGGCCCGGCAGGACAGCCCCGACGCGCACACCATGCTGCGCCACCTGCCGGCGCGTCGAATGCACGAAGGCCTGCACGGCGAATTTCGAGGCCGTGTAGATCGGTTCCCAGACGACGGGCACGACGCCGGCGATCGAGGAGGTGAAGAGGATGTCGCCCGTCTTCTTCCCGATCATGTGGGGCAGCACCGCGTGGACCGAGCGGAAGGCGGCGTTGATGTTGAGGTTCAGCATCCGGTCCCAGGCGTCCGGGTCGCCCTCGGCCACCGGCCCGCCGATATAGGCGCCGGCATTGGCGTGGAAGACGTCGAGACCGCCGGCGATATCGAGGATGCGCGGCAGCATGCCCGAGACGTCGGAAGGCTTGAGGAGATCGACGACGAGCGGCAGGGCATTCGGGCCGAGCTCCGTGCAGAGCTGCTCCAGCCTGTCCTGCGCCCGGTCGACGAGCACCACCTTCGCACCCTCGGCGATCAGCGTCCTTGCGCATTCGAGGCCGATGCCGGAGGCGGCACCCGTGATGGCGGCGATCTTGCCCTTCATGAGATCGGTCATGATTGAAACTCCATTCGATATTCTTAGGCGCGGCCGTGGCTGACGCGCGAGCGGCGGGCGAGCGAATCGACGATGACCGCGATGGCGAGAACGCCGCCGGTGATCATGTAGCGCAGCGAGGACGAGAGGTTGAGCAGCGTCAGGCCGTTCGAGATCGCCTGGATGACGATGATGCCGAGGAGGGCCGAATAGGCGCTGCCGCGTCCGCCGAACAGGCTGGTGCCGCCGATGACCGCCGCCGCGATGGCGTTGAGGTTCACGTCGCCGGTGCCCGCCTGCTGGCTGGAGGAGGCGAGGCGCGATGCCGAGAGGACCCCGCCGAGCGCCGCCAGCGTCGAGCAGAGCACGAAGGCGCTGGTATAGATGCGGCGCACATTGATGCCCGAGCGGCGCGCGGCCTCCTTGTTGCCGCCGACGGCGAACATGGAGCGGCCCCATTTGGTCCGCGTCAGCGCATAGTTGAGAAGGACGGCAAGCGCGACGAAGAGGGCAAACATCCACGGAAGGCCACGGCCGAGATTGAGGTAGAACATCGCCGCTTCCAGCACGGCCGTCAGCACGACGGCCTTGAGGATCAGCGCCCGCATCGGCTGGGCGGAAAGATTGGCGGCGAGACGCTGGCCGCGCGTCCGAAGCCCGTGGCCGACCATGACGAGGCCGGGCAGCAGCGCCAGCACATAGGACAGCCAGTCCGGCATGATGAGGATCTGCCCGAAACGCACCAGCGCGGAGGCGTAGGGCAGGTTGATCGAGCCCGTCGGGCCGAGGATATAGAGCTGGAGGCCGAGCAGCGCGAGAAGGCCGGCAAGCGTGGCGACGAAGCTCGGCATGCCGAGGCGGTTGTAGAGCGCGGCATAGAGGAAGCCGACGCCGGCACCGACGACGAGGGCCGCGAGGATCGCGCCGGCCACCGGCCAGCCCATGTTGACCCACAGCACGCCGACCATGGCCGAGGACAGGCCGCTCATCGAGCCGACCGAAAGGTCGATCTCGCCGAGTACCAGAACGCAGACGATGCCGAGCGAGATGACGCCGACCGTTGCGCAGTCGAAGAGCAGGTTGACGAGGTTGTTCGGCGCCAGGAAGACCGGGTTCAGCGCGGAGAAGACGATGGAGATGACGACGAGGCCGACGGCAACCGGCAGCATGCCGAGGTCGCCGGAACGCACACGGCCGATGAAGCCTTTCGCCATGCCGGCAAGGCTGTCGTCGTGGCGCACGCGCTCATCGCTGCGGTCCAGCATCGGCTGGGAGGGATTCTGGCTCATGCTGCGCCTCCATGGCTCTCTTGTGCGTGGCCGGACTTGCGCTCGGCCCGGCGCGAGACGGAATTGTCCGTCGCGCCCGTGATGGCGGAAACGAGTTCCTGGTTGGACGAATCCGGCGTGAAGACACCGTTGTTCTTGCCGAGGCGGAGGACGACGATGCGGTCTGCGACGGCGCGCACATCCTCCATGTTGTGGCTGATGATGATGACGCCGAGGCCGCGGTCGCGCACGCGCTCGATGAGGTTCAGCACCTCGGCGGTCTGGGCGACGCCGAGCGCGGCGGTCGGCTCGTCGAGCATGATGAGCCTGGGATCGAGCAGCAGCGAGCGGGCGATGGCGACGGTCTGCCGCTGGCCGCCGGAGAGCGAGGCGATGGGCTCGCGCACGGACGGGATGCGCGCGGCAAGCTCGCGCAGCAGCGTCCAGGCGCGCACTTCCATCGCGACTTCGTCGAGCGCAAAGGGCGAAAGCTCGTGGCCGAGGAAAAGGTTGGCGACGACGTCGAGGTTCTCGCAGAGCGCCAGGTCCTGGAAGACGGTGGCGATGCCCATGTCGAGCGCCTTGGCGGGGCTGTCGAGCGTCACCTGCCGGCCGCAGAACTCGATCGTGCCGGCGGACGGCTGGTGCACGCCGGCAAGCACCTTCACCAGCGTCGACTTGCCCGCGCCGTTGTCGCCGACCAGCGCGACGACCTCGCCGGCCTTCACCTCGAGCTCGATATCCGTCAGCGCGGACACGGCCCCGAAATTCTTGGATACGCCGCGAAGGCGCAGCACCGTTTCTCCCGTGGCGGGAGCATTCTCTATCGTGACTGTCATGGCCTGTGGACCTTTTCGACGGATCGGAGCGTCCGGCCGCCAGGAAGCGGCCGGACACGGGAAGCGATCTTACTGCATGATGCCGAGCTTGCGGCAACCGTCGGTATATTCGCCGGTGCAGACTTCTTCCGGCTTGTTGATGCCCTTGTCGAAGATCTCGGCCTTGATGTTCTCCGCCGTCACGACGGCGGGGACGAAGAGCTGCGAGGGCGTGTCGTAGAGCGTATGGGTCGCTTCCGGCATCTCGCCCTTGAGGAGCTTGACGGCGACGTTCGCGGCGGCCGCGGCCACGATCTCCGAGGGCTTGGAGATCGTGTTGTACTGGTCGCCCGAGATGATGAGCTGGAGCGCGGCGATGGTCGCGTCGTTGCCCGTCACCGGCGGCATCTCCTTGACGCCGGCGGCTTTCAGCGCGGCGATGGCGCCGCCGCCCGTGCCGTCGTTCGCAGCGACGATGCCCTTGATCTCATCGCCGAAGCGGGTGATCTGGCCGGCCGTCCATTCCTGCGCCTTCGGCGGCGCCCAGTCCGGCGTGTCGAACTCGGCGAGCGTCTTGTAGGACGAAGCCTCGAGCGCCTCGTGGATGCCGTCGCGGATGAGGCCGGCGGCCGCATCGGTCGGCGAGCCGTTGATCTCCAGCACGCCGGCGCCGTCGGCAACGCCCTTGGCCTTCAGGTGGTCGACGAGCGACTGGGCGATGGCCTTGCCGATACCCTGGTTGTCGAAGGAGACGTAGTAGTCGGCCGGCTTGTCGGGGATCGGCCGGTCATAGGCGATGACCTTGACGTCCTGCGAATGGGCGATCTCGACGAGGGCGGCAGCCGCCGCGGAATCGACCGGGTCGAGCACGACGACCTTGGCGCCCTGCGCGATCACCGAGTTGAACTGCTGCTGCTGGAGCGCGACGTCGGCATTGGCGTTCTGGTAGATGACCGTGCAGCCCGAGCAGAGCTTTTCCATCTCGGCCTTGAAGCCGGGATAGTCGTGCTGCTCGTAACGGGTCGAGGCCTGGTCGGGCATCAGGAAGGCGACGGTCGCGTTTTCCTGGGCAAAGGCGGCGCTGCCGAGCGACAGGACGAGGCCGGTCGATGCGAGCAGATAGGTAAGCGTCTTCATTGGGTTCCTCCACGGTTGATGTTCGCCAGCGACCTCAGGCCTCCAGGGCGATGCGGGGGCCGACGCCTCCCGCGCAAAAACGCACGGGTCATCGTTCGCCGCGGGGGTGCCGCAACGTCCGGTTCGTCGGCTCTCCGTCTGACTCCTCCCTTGGGTCAGCCTTGCTGTTCAGGCAACTTCATCGATGAAGCATCTTTGCTCAATCGATGAAGCATGAATTGCCACCAAAGTTCATTGATGTCAAGGTGGCGCACGAAACGGAGAGAAAATGTGAATCGGACGAGCCCACCGAAACGGACGACCATCTACGACCTCGCAGAGCTTGCGGGCACCTCCGCCAGTGCCGTCAGCGCCGTGCTCAACGGCAACTGGAAGAAGCGCCGCATCAGTGCCAAGCTCGCCGAGAGGATCACGAAGCTCGCCGAGGAACAGGGCTATGCGCTCAACATGCAGGCGAGCGTGCTGCGCCGCGACCGCTCGAAGATCATCGGCATGATCGTGCCGAAATACGACAACCGCTATTTCGGCTCCATCGTCGAGCAGTTCGAGGCGCTGGCGCGCGAGCGCGGCCTCTTTCCCATCGTCACCTGCACGCGGCGCGACCCGGCGCTGGAAGTGGAGGCGGCGCGCGCCATGCTCTCCTATCAGGTCGACTGCCTGATCGCGACGGGCGCCACCGATCCCGACCGCATCGTCGACCTGTGCGCGGCCGCCGGCGTGCGCACCATCAATCTCGACCTGCCCGGCTCGCGCGCCCCCTCCGTCATCTCCGACAACTATGGCGGCGCGCTGGAGCTGACGCGCCGGGTGCTTTCCAACTGCGAGCGGGAATACGGCGTGAAGGCGCCGCTCCTCTTCGTCGGCGGCCGCGGCACCGACCACAACACGATGGAGCGCATGCGCGGCTTTCGCGATGCGCATGCCGAGGCCGGCATTCCCGTCGACGAGACGCTGGTGCTGCCCTGCGGCTACGCACCGGAAAAGGCAGAGCAGGCCATGCGCCGGCTGGCCGGGCGCACCGATGACCTGCCGCGCGGCATGTTCGTCAACTCCACGATTTCGCTGGAAGGCGTGATGCGCTGGATCCGCCATTCGGGCCACTATGCCGAGCGCATGCCCCATCTCGGCTGCTTCGACTGGGACCCCTTCGTCGCCATGCTGGGAGACCATATCGAGATGGTCCGCCAGGACGTGCCGAACATGCTGCAAGCCGTCTTCGCCATCATCGATTCCGGCGCCACCGACCCCACCGTCGTCCAGGTGCCGCCCATCGTGGAGAAGGTCGGCTGAGGCCTATCCGCCGAAGGCCCGGGTCGGCCGGCGCAGGGGCATGGCGAGGACGCCGCGATAGGCTTGACGCACCGTCTCGGCGAAGGTGAACGGTCCCGGGCGCAGGCCAGAGGCGACCGCGCCAATGGCGGAGAGGCAGGGAAGCGGCGTACCGCCGAGGAAGAGGTGACCGCATTCGTCGGCGAAGAGGGCGGCGGGATCGCAGCCGAGCATGCCGGCAAGCGCGCGGGCAGCGGGGATTTCGCGGCAGTCGACGGTATTGTCCGCCTTCGCCAATCCTTCCCGGAGCGGCACGAAGACCGTGCGGCCCGTCGCGATCTCGGCGGCGAGACGGCGGTGGACGTCCCGGGCGATGCGGATGGAGAAATGCCGGTGCAGCGGCAGGAGATGGCGGCGGTAACGGTTGCGGGCGGCGGGCGGCAGGTTGTGCCAGACGACGCCGAGACGGGCGGAGGCGGCATCGACGACAGCCTGCCACTGGCCGCCCTCTCTTGCGAAGGCGTCGCCGCATTCCCGCCGGATATAGCGGAAGGCATCCTTCAGGGAGCGCGTGGCGGGCGGTGGGCCGAAGACGGCGCCGCCCGGACCGCGACCGTGGGGATGCGGCAATCCGCCCGGTGCAGCCGCGACACGGATATCCCCTTCGAAGCCTCGCGCCCGAAGATCGAGCAGGACGGCCGCAAGGCGCGGCCCGTTGCCGGCCAGGGCGAGCGGCGGCGGGTTTCGCATCGCCGCGAGCCGGTCGGCCGCCGCCCGGGCCTCCTGCCAGGACGCCGCCTCCCGGTGGGCGAGCCCGAAGCCCGTCGCGACGAAGACGTGGTCGAAGAGCGCACTTTCGCCTTCCTGGAAGCCGAGGCGCACGCCCCCTGCCGCGGCCCCGATGTGCCGCACGGCATCGCGCACGGTGCGGATGCGCACGTCGGGCCGCATGGCGAGCGCCTCGGAAAAGCGTTTCATGAGATAGGCGCGGAAAAGCGTGCGGGGCGCATGCAGGTCCTGCGGACCATGCAGCGGGGCGACGGCCCTTGCGGCGAGTTCATCCCTTAGCCAAAGGGCGAAATCGTCCGGCCGGTCCGGCAGGACGGAAAGGTCGCCCGCCGGTTCCGCCATGAGCGCCGCTCCGCCCGCCCCTTCGGCGAAGGCGCCCGGCGCATCTTCCGCATCGATCATCCAGGCCTCGAAGGATTGCGGCAGGCGCCGCATCAGGGCGATGGCGGCGGCAAGGCCCGAAGGTCCCGCACCCACGACGGCGATCCGCAGGAGCGGCTGCGCGCCGGCCGGCATCGTCTCTTGCCTTGCGCCCCTTTCGAAGAACATACGCTGTCCTTTCCTGTCAGGTGAAGCAGGATAGCGCGGCTGCCGATAATTTTCTACCTTTTTAGTAGAATAATTGTCGGCGCCCGGAAATCCGGCGAATCGCCGCCCTTTCGAGGCCTCTTCGGTTCCGCTCTCGGCACCCGGAGCAAGACGGCTTGCCCTTCGCATGACCAAAATCAATCTATACAATCTCTATAGACTATGATCTTTCTAGTGCGGAAATGCCTGTGCGCCCCGGAAACGAATTCCGCAAGGAGGAGACGACATGGGTACTCTCTCATCGGCCCCGGACCGAGCGGCACGCACCGCCGCGATCATTGCCACGGAGGAAGAAGCCGTCACGGTCGCCGGCACTCTTGGCGGCATCTTCGCCCTGCCGGCGGAGAACGAGGCATCGGCCGAAGCGCGCCTCGATCTTCTCTCCCGCTCCGGCCTCTTCGGCATCTCCGTTCCGACGGAACATGGCGGGATCGACGTCTCGAACACCGTGCTCGCGGAGGTCTGCGCCCTCGCCTCCACCTGCTCGCCGGCCCTCGGCGAGATCCTTGCCGCCCATTTCGTCGCCACAGAGGAAATCCGCGGCCACGGCAGCGAGAGCCAGAGCAGCACCGTCTTTTCCGCGGTCCTCGCCGGTGCCCGGCTGGCAAGGGCTTCCGTTCGCCGCGGCCAAACGGCGGATAGCTTCTCGCTCGCCTCCGGCGGCCTTGCCTGGCGGCTCGGGGGCGAAGCGTTCTGTACGCCCTGCGCCCGCCATGCCGACTGGCTGCTCGTGCCGGTCCACCACGAGGGCACGAAGGTGACGCACCTCCTGCTTCCCGCCCGTGGCGAGGGCCTGCACTATGTCGCCAACAGCTGTACGCCGGCCGCCGAACATGTGCTGTTCAAGGATGTGCTGGCGGAGGGCGACGCGCTGATCCAGACGGCGGGCGAACCCTCCCCGCACGACGTCCGCCGTTCGCTGGAACTGCTGCTGGAGGCCGCCCGCACGCTCGGCGCGGGCCGGCAGGCGTTGCAGCGGCTGCTGGACGATGCGGAGGGCGACGCGCTCACGGCCGGGCTCCTCTCAGCGCGGCTCGCCGCCGCAGAGGCGATGGTCGCGGAAGCGGGCCGGGCGATCGACGCCGCGCAGATCGGCCTTGCCGGGCAGCACAGGACGAATGCCTTCCTTGCCGCGGTCGCGGCACTCACCGTCACGGAAGACGCCGCGAGCGCCATCGCCGGCACGCCCGCAGCTCCCGCGGCGCATCTTGCGGCGATCCTCGGCGAAAGCGGTGAATTGCGCCGGCAGGCACGCCGGCCGCGGGAAGAGGATTAGGCCGGTTCAGCCGACGCGCTTTTCCAGCTCTTCGTCGTCGATCATGGCGGAGGCGCCGGGAACGGCGACGAACTGTTCCAGCGTCATCGTATCGAGGATGGAGGCGATGGCGTCGCGCACCTCGGTCATCGCCCGGCGCACCTGGCAGCCTTCCGGGTCGGCACAGTCCTCACAGGCCTCATAGGCCGTGCGGCTGGCACAGCGGATCGGCGCCAGCGGGCCGTCGAGCACGCGGATGGCATGGCCGATGCGGATTTCCGCGGCGGAATGGGAGAGCGAATAGCCACCGCCCGGCCCCTTCTTGGAGCGCAGCATGCCGGCATTGCGCAATTCGAGCAGGATCGTGTCGAGGAATTTCTTCGGGATGTTGTTGCGCAGCGCGATCTCGCTGACGAAAGCCGTTTCGCCGGGCGCCAGCCGCGCCAGGTCGACCAGGGCCTTCAAACCGTATTTTCCCTTTTTCGTCAGCATTCCAGCCTGCTTTCCACCTGCATGAGCGTCATCCGGACCTCATGCAGTCACCCATGCCGGTCGATTCCGGCTCATTCTAGGCACTGAAGTACGAAAAACATATAAAAACGGTATAATTTATTTGTGCAGCGCATCGCAAGGACATTGCCCTTCTTCGTCAAGCCCTTGCGCGGTTTTCCTGTCCTGCGTGCCCCTGCCGCATCATTTTCGCCGCCTTTTCGCGCCGCATCGGCTATTCTTGCGGCGGCAGACGGGAACCTTTCGGCCGGACCGGCATCCAATAGGTCCCGAAAGGAGCATCCGATGCCGATTCTGCAAGACATTGCCGACAGCCTTCCCGACGACGGGGAAGCGTCTCTCATCCGACGCGCCGCCGCGGGCGACGCGGACGCCGTCCGCCATATCGTCAAGGCCCACAACCAGCGGCTCTACCGGCTCGTCCGGGCCGTGCTGCGCAGCAATGCCGATGCCGAGGAGGTGCTTCAGGAAGCCTATCTCCACGCCTTCTCGCAGCTTTCCGGCTTCAAGGCAGAGGCCTCGCTGTCGACCTGGCTCTCACGCATCGCTCTCAATGCCGCTCTCATGCGCCTACGCGCGCAGAAGCGCCAGAAGCGCGCGGCGGCGGAAACCCGGCCGCTAGAGGCCGACATCATCCCCTTCCCGCTCTCATCCTCCACAGCCGACCCGGAGCGTGTCATGGCGCAGCGGCAGCTTCTCCGCCTCATAGAGGAGGCGACCGATGCGCTTCCCGAAGCCTTTCGCCTCGTCTTCGTCGCCCGCGTCATCGAGGGCCTCAACGTTGAGGAGACGGCCGCGCTCCTCGACCTGCCGCCGGCAACCGTGAAGACGCGGCTCCACCGCGCGCGCAAGCTCATCCGCACGCGGCTGGAAGAGCAGGTCGGTCCCGTCCTCACCGATGCCTTCCCCTTCGCCGGCACGCGCTGCGACCGGCTGACGGACGCCGTCCTCGCAAAGCTCGGTCTCGATACATGACGGGAACCTCCCGGGCGCGCCGGCATCCAATGGGGCGTTAACCGAAACGGGCGCCGATCATACACGGCGCCAAGGAGACCCCGATGAGAACCCTGATCTGCGCGCTCAGCGCCGCCTGCCTCACCCTTGCCGCACCGCTCGCCGTCGCCGCCGACAAGCCGACCGATCCCCAGATCGCCCACATCGCCTACAGCGCCGGCGTCATCGACGTGGAAGCCGCCAAGCTCGCCCTGTCGAAGACGAAGAACCCGGACGTCACCGCCTTCGCCCAGTCGATGCAGAAGGACCATGAGGCTGTCAACGACATGGCGCTGGCGCTCGTCAAGAAGCTTAACGTGACGCCCGAGGACAACCCGACCAGCCAGGCGCTCGCCAAGGCCGCGGAGGAAAAGCGCGCCGAGCTCGGCAAGCTCGACGGCGCGGCCTTCGACAAGGCCTATATCGACAACGAGGTCGCCTATCACAGAGAAGTCAACGGCGCGCTCGAAACCCTGCTGATCCCCTCGGCGCAGAACCCCGAGCTGAAGAGCCTGCTGGAGACCGGCCTGAAGCTGTTCCAGGGCCACGAGCAGCACGCCGAACACGTTGCGGCCGACCTGAAATGACCGTCCTTCTCAACCGGCGCCAGCTGCTGGTGACGGGCGCCGCCGTGCTGGCCGGCGGTACGCTCGCCCGCGCCCATGACGGCACGGTCCATGTCACGATCGAAAAGCTCGCCTTCCAGCCTGCGGACACCGAGGTGAAGGCCGGCGAGACGATCGAGTGGATCAACAAGGACCCGTTCGCCCACACCGCCACCGTCAAGGGCGGCTGGGAAGTATCGATCCCGCCCGGCTCATCCGCAACCCATGTCGTGACCGCCGACGACAGCGTGGACTACTACTGCCGCTTCCACCCCAACATGAAGGGCAGGATCAGGGTCGTCGCCTGACGGCGCTTGCCGCCGCGCGGCTTCTGCGCGGCGGTCTCCCACGGCCGCTTTCCGGCCTTCTCCTTGGCCAAAGGGAGGGCGTGATGAAAGCAAAAGGCCGTGATAGGGTCGCGCGGAACGATCCAGGAGTGTGAGCGGAATGAGCGAGAAGACGTTGAAGGACTGGGAAGCGCTGGCCGAGAAGGAGCTGCGCGCCGCGCCCGAAACGCTCGACTGGCAGACGCCGGAAGGCATAACCGTCAAGCCCGTCTATACAGCGCAGGACCTTGAGGGCATCGATCATCTCGGCTCGCTTCCCGGCTTCTCCCCCTTCGTGCGCGGGCCGCGCGCCACCATGTATGCCGGCCGGCCCTGGACGATCCGCCAATATGCCGGGTTCTCGACGGCCGAGGCCTCCAATGCCTTCTACCGCAAGGCGCTCGCCGCCGGCCAGCAGGGCGTTTCCGTCGCCTTCGACCTTGCCACCCACCGCGGCTATGACAGCGACCATCCCCGCGTCGTCGGCGACGTCGGCAAGGCGGGCGTCGCCATCGACAGCGTGGAGGACATGAAGATCCTCTTCTCCGGCATCCCGCTGGAAAAGGTCTCCGTCTCCATGACGATGAACGGCGCGGTGATCCCGATCCTCGCGAGCTTCATCGTCGCCGGAGAGGAGCAGGGCGTTCCGCGGGAAGCGCTCTCCGGGACCATCCAGAACGACATCCTCAAGGAGTTCATGGTCCGCAACACCTACATCTACCCGCCCGAGCCCTCGATGCGCATCGTCGCCGACATCATCGACTACACGGCGCGCGAGATGCCGAAGTTCAACTCCATCTCGATCTCCGGCTACCACATGCAGGAGGCCGGCGCGACGCTCATGCAGGAGCTCGCCTTCACCATCGCCGACGGGCGCGAATATGTCCGCGCCGCCATCGCCAAGGGCCTCAACGTCGACGATTTCGCCGGCCGCCTCTCCTTCTTCTTCGCCATCGGCATGAACTTCTTCATGGAGGCGGCGAAGCTGCGCGCCGCGCGCCTGCTCTGGGACCGCGTCATGGACGAGTTCCAGCCGAAGAAGGCCTCCTCGCGCATGCTGCGCACCCACTGTCAGACCTCCGGCGTTTCCCTTCAGGAGCAGGACCCCTACAACAACATCGTGCGCACCGCCTTCGAGGCGATGTCCGCCGCGCTCGGCGGCACGCAGTCGCTGCACACCAATTCCTTCGACGAGGCGATCGCCCTGCCGACGGAATTCTCCGCCCGTATCGCCCGCAACACGCAGCTCATCCTCCAGCACGAGACGGGCGTGACGAAGGTGGTCGACCCGCTCGCCGGCTCCTACTATGTCGAAAGCCTCACCCATGAGCTTGCCGAGAAGGCCTGGGCTCTCATGGGAGAGGTGGAGGCGATGGGCGGCATGACGAAGGCCGTCATCGAGGGCCTGCCGAAGCGGCTGATCGAAGAGGCGGCCACGCGCCGGCAGGCCGCCGTCGACCGCGGCGACGAGGTGATCGTCGGCGTCAACAAGTACCGGCTGGAAGACGAGCAGCCGATCGATATCCTAGAGATCGACAATTCCGCCGTGCGCGCCTCCCAGATCAAGCGGCTGGACGATATCCGCCGCCGGCGCGACGGCGCGGCGGTGGCCGGGGCGCTCGCCGACCTGGAACAGGTCGCCAGGACCGGCAAGGGCAATCTTCTCGAAGCGGCCGTCGCGGCGGCGCGGGTACGCGCGACGGTGGGCGAGATTTCCGACGCCATGCGCCGCGCCTTCGGCGACCATGCGGCGGTGCCCGACGTCGTCGGCGACATCTACGGCCCCGCCTATGGCGACGACCCGGAATACAGGACGCTTGCCGGCCGTATCGCCGCGCGCGAGGCTAAGCCCAGGATCATGGTGGCGAAGCTCGGCCAGGACGGGCACGACCGGGGCGCAAAGGTGATCGCCTCGGCCTTCGGCGACCTCGGCTTCGACGTCACCGTCGGCCCGCTCTTCCAGACGCCGGAAGAGGCGGCCGACCTTGCCGTTTCCGGGAAGGTGCAGGTCGTCGGCATGTCCTCGCTCGCCGCCGGCCACAAGACGCTGGCCCCGGCGCTTGTGACGGCGCTGCGCGAACGCGGGGCAGAGAATATCGTGGTGGTGGTCGGCGGCGTCATCCCCCGGCAGGACTACGATTTCCTGCTGGAGAATGGCGTTTCGGCCGTCTTCGGTCCCGGCACCAACGTGCTCGACGCGGCCAATGCCGTGCTCGACCTCGTGGACGGCAAAATCCGCAACCAGTAGCGGCGGCGGCCGGTTCTCCCGGAGATCCTATTCCTTCGCGCCGTCGGCAAGCGCCGCAAGGCCGCTTATGTCGCGCACCAGCAGTTTCTGCCGCCCGCCCTCGACGAGGCCGCGGGCCTCCCAGGCCGAAAGGATGCGCGAGACGGTGTGCAGCGTCGTGCCGGTCATCTCGGCGATGTCCTGGCGCGAGATCGGGAAGTCGATCCGGATGCCGTCCTCCTCCTTGCGCCCCGCCTGGCGGGAAAGGCGCAGGACCGCGTGGGCGACGCGCCGCTCCACCTCCTCGGTGGACATCTCGCGGATGCGGGTATGGGCCTCTTCCAGCCGCTGGCCGATCGTCTGCATGGCGCTGACGGCAAGGCGGGGATTCTGCTCGACGAAACTCGGCCACAGGTCCGTCGGCCAGCCGAGGATCACGCTGTCCGTCGCCGCGCGCGCGGTGCCGGGATAGTCCGAGCGCTGGAGGGCCTTTGCAAAGCCGAAAAGGTCGCCGGGATGGACGACGCGCACGATGATCTGCTGGCCGTCCTGCGTCACCTGCGTCACTTTCAGCCGGCCATGCAGCAGGAGGAAGAAGCTTGCGGCCTTCTGGCCCTGCTCGAAGACGGCATCGCCCTGCGGCACGCGGCGCGCCGTCGCATGGGCCAGCAATCTGTCGAGGTCTTCGTCGCCCATCCGCTCGAACAAGGCGAGCGAGCGCACGACGGTCCTGTCGATCTTCACAATCCGTAGCCTCTCGGTATGAACGTTACCGGCTTCTATCACGCCGGGGCCGTGGCCGAAAGTTCAGAGTGGCAATCCTTTCCTGCGAAGCGTGTCGATAAGGCCCGCATACCAGCGCGTGTCCTTGACCAGGCGGAAGCCGACATTGTCCGGCGGCACGCCCACCGCGCAGCCGCCGCCCTTGGGATTGCGCACGAACGAGCTCAGCGAAGCGCGATGCTTGCCGCTCGCCACGTAGACGCCGCACGACTGGGTGTCCTTCACCACCGCGCCCGCCTTGTCGAGGTTGACGCGGCGGCTGCAGGTCGCCGTCCAGTCCCAGACGTTGCCGGCGAAATCGGCAAGGCCGAACTCGCTCTCGCCGAAGCGGCCGAGCGGCTGGGGAACCGGATCGCGCGAGGCCTTGCGCGCCGCCTCGCGGCGATAGTCCGCCAGCCAGCGGTCGGCGGGATTGGTGCTGTCGATATCGACGCCCAGCGCATCGTCCGGGAAGCGCGAACCGGCGGCAAAGGCAAGCTCGCGGTCGGTCGGCAGCGTCCAGACCTCGCCGGTGCGCGCGCTCAGCCAGCCGGCATAGGCGACGGCGTCGTCGTAGCTGACGCCGGTGGCCGGGGTCGTCGCGGGATCGGCCGGCGCATAGCTCGGCTCGGCCGGCGGGCAGGCGCCGTCGGCCACGCAGCGCCCGTAGTCGGCGGCGGTGACCTGGTATTTCATGATGGTGAGCGGACGGCGGATCGTGACGGCCTCGACCGGGCCGTCGACAGCGAAGCCGTTGCGGAAGAATTCGCCGCTGTCGCGATACTGGAAGGTGCGCGGCGCGACCTCCACCGTCATCGGCTCATCGAGAACGGGCCCGGCCGGCGCGGGGCGGAAAAGATCGGCCTGAACTGCCAGCGTGCCGGCAAGGCCGGCGAGCAGAACGGCGGGGAAAGCAAGCGAAGTCCACGAAATGCCGGGTTTCGAAACAAGCACAGCCATGACGGCCTCCTTGCACGCGCCCGGAAATATCGGGGCGGGTGCCGGTGAAAAGCCGGGCCGCCGGCGGCGGCCCGGAAAGAGCCCGCCGCCGGGGCGGCGGGTTCAGGGGTCAGACGCCGCTCGGCGGCGTTACCGAGGTCATCAGGTCGTCGTTCCACTTGCCCGTAACGGTGAAGTGCGCGGCGGCGCCCAGCTCGAAGGCCTCGATCAGGTTGTGGTTGACATAGGCGTAGATGCCCGGCTGCTCGAAGGTGTAGAAGGCCGCGCCCGCCGTGCCGCCCGGAATGAACCAGGTCTCCTGGTCGACGTCCGGCACGTTGCGGAACTTGCCGGTCGCCCAGACATAGTCGCCGTGGCCGCCGATGAGATGCGGGCGGGTGTCGCGGTTGGCCTGCGAATGCACGATCAGCACCTTCTCGCCCACCTTCGCCTGCAGGGCGTTGTCGCCGGTGAGAGCCCCGACGGCACCGTTGAAGACGATGTGGCTGGGGGTCAGCGTGCGCATCACCGCGATCGTGTCGGTATAGGCGTCGCCCGCGCTGGCATATTTCTTGAAGTTGCCCTTCTCGTCGCGCGGCACGTAGAAGTCCTGCTCGCCGACATAGTAGACGCGGTCGTAAGTCAGTTCCTTGCCGTGCCCGTCGGTGAGCCCTTCGCGGGGCAGCACCATGATCGCGCCGTTCATGCCCGAGGTAACGTGCCACGGAACCATTCCGGGAGGTGCGCAATGGTAGACGAAGACGCCCGCCTTTGTGGCCTTGAAGCGCAGCACCGTGCTTTCACCGGGGTTCACCACGGTCAGCGCGCCGCCGCCGAGGCCGCCGGTCGCCGAATGGAAGTCGATATTGTGCTGCAACTCGTTGGTTTCGGGGTTGATCAGCGTCAGCTCGACATAGTCGCCCTGGTGCACGACCATCATCGGTCCGGGAACCGAGCCGTTGAAGGTCATCGCGTGGACCTCCGTGCCCTGGTCGTCGAGGATCATCGTCTTTTCCTCGATCGTCAGGGTGAATTCGTAGATCTTCGGGCCGCCGTCGGCCTTCTGGGTGTGGGCGTGGACGAAGGGAGGCTTCACCAGCTCGACCTTCACCCGTTCGAGGTGGGCGACATCCGCGGTTGCGGCTGCCGCATCGGTCTTGACATCGTCACCTTCCGCCCGTGCCACGGTCGCCGCGATGAGCGGCGTCAGGACGCCGGCGAAAGCGGCACCGCCGAGGATCGTGCGGCGGGTCATCTGAAACTGCTCGGTCATTGCATGTCTCCTTTTGAAAGAACGGAGCGGTGTGTCGCCCTGTTGCTCTCGTTCTACGCGCATTCGGCGCCGTCTCTTTGAGGCGGGTCAAACAGGCCCTTCCGGCCGCTGCGGCATTTTGGCAGGCGCCTGCTTGCTCTTTGTCATCTCGCAAAGAACTTGCCGGCTGCGGCTCCTAGAAGGAAACTGACACATGCAAAGGAGCACGATCATGAGTGCAAGCCAAACCGCCGGGCGCGTCGGCGGACCCGTTCCCCGCGGCCTTTCCCGCACCGGACCGGTTCTGTTTTCCTACGGCTTCCGGCCGTTCTTCCTCGGCGGCGGCGTATGGGCCGTCGCCGCCATGGCGCTGTGGATCGCCGCGATCACCGGCCATATCGAGCTTGCCGGCGATTACGGCGCGCCGAACTGGCACGCGCACGAGATGCTGTTCGGCTTCGCCTCCGCGGTCCTTGCCGGCTTCCTGCTGACGGCCGTGCCGAACTGGACCGGCCGGCTGCCCGTTTCCGGCAAGCCGCTCGGCGCGCTCTTCGCGCTCTGGTGCGCGGGGCGCGTCGCGCTCCTCATGACGGACTGGATCGGCATGACGGCGGCGGCCGTGATCGACGGCCTCTTCCTGCCGGTGCTCCTTCTCATCTGCACGCGCGAGATCGTCGCCGGACGCAAGTGGAAGGACCTGAAGGTGCTGGGAGCGCTGTTCGCCCTTTCGCTGGCCAACGCGCTCTATCACGTGGCCATCATCGGCGGCGACCGCGACGAGGTAACGATCCGCCTCGCCCTTTCGGCCTATGTCGTGCTGGTGATGATCGTCGGCGGACGCATCGTGCCGAGCTTCACCCGCAACTGGCTCAACAAGGCGGGGCGGACGGATTTCCCCACCCCCTTCAACCGCTTCGACACCGCCGCCATCCTTGCCGGCGCCGCGGCGCTCGGCGCCTGGACCGCCGTGCCGGCGCATCCGGCAACGACCGCCCTGGCGCTCCTTGCCGCCGTCCTCAATGCCGTCCGCCTCTACCGCTGGCGGGGCTGGACGACGGGGCGGGAAAAGCTGCTTCTCGTCCTTCACGTCGCCTATGCCTTCATACCGCTCGGCCTTCTCGCCATCGCCCTTGCCGCCAACGGCTGGCTGGAGGAGCGCTCGGTGCTCCATCTCCTGTCGGTCGGCGCCGTCGCCGGCATGATGCTGGCGGTGATGACGCGCGCCAGCCTCGGCCATACCGGCCATGCCCTGACGGCCTCGCGCCTGACGGTCGCCGCCTATGCGGCGCTCATCGCCTGTGCGCTGGTCCGCCCGCTCGGCGAGGTCCTGCCCGACATGAGCCAGACGATCTATGCCGCCGCGGGCGCCCTCTGGATCATCGCCTTCGGCCTCTTCTGCCTGGAATATGCGCCGATCCTCACCCGCAGGCGCCGCACGCCGCTGTAAGGGTACGGGCATCCCCGGCGGGGCGGGAACGCGGGGGACATTCTCCTGCGCTCCCGCCCTGCCTTCTTCTTGCGGGAGCGGAAGTCTTGCTGCCCGCTTGCCTCTGCTCCTCCATCTTGTATACTAGAATGCATTAAATGCCCCTGCGGGTGCGGGCCTTGCCACGGAGCCGGAAGTCATGCTCTTTGGCGAACCGGCGCCCGCACGGTCCGGCAGGACCGGGAGGGCGGAACAGGACGAATGGCGGGCCGACGACAGGATGACCATGGTGGCTATGCATGAAACGACCCTTGCCGCCCGCGGCAGCCGCTACGGTTGCGACGGATGAGGGGCGCGCAGAACCAGGCCGGGATGCCGTCGAGCGTCGACGACATCCACGACGTCATCCGTGACGAGATCATCACGCTGCGGCTGATGCCGGGCGCCAAGGTCTCCGAGAACGAGCTGGCGCGCCGGTTCAACACCAGCCGCACGCCGGTTCGCGAGGCGCTGCTGCGCCTCGTCGACGAGGGCCTCGTGGAGGTCTGGCCGCAGCGCGGCACGCTGATCACGCCGATTTCGCTGCAGGCGGTGCGGCGCGCCCGCTTCGTGCGCGAGGCCATAGAGGTCGCCGTGTTCCGCAAGGCCGCCACGGAGGGCCTTTCCGGCGCGGTGCTCGCCGAGCTCGACGCCATCATGGCCGAGCAGGATGCCGCCCGCGAGGATCCCGTCCGCTTCACCGAGGCCGACGACGCCTTCCACCGCGCCTTCGCCAACGGCATCGCGGTCGGGGACATCTGGACGGTGCTCGAGCGCGAGAAGGCCCAGTTCGACCGGCTGCGCTTCCTCAGCCTGCCGAACGTGACCCCTGTTTCCGTCCTGATCGAGCAGCACGAGGAAATGGTCGCCGCCGTCCGCGCGCGCGATCCCGAGGCCGCCGAGAAGGCCGTGCGCCATCACCTGTCGGAAGTGCTGAAGGTGACCGAACAGCTTTCCGCCCGCTATCCCGACCTCATCGTCAACGATATCTGACGCCTATCCGGCTTCCGCGCGGATTGCCTGCTCCATGCCGAGCGACAGCATCCGGCCGAGCCTGAGGATCGTCGCCTCGGCGAAGACGCCGTGCGACAGCCGCTCGGGAAGGAAATCCGGCAGGGCGGCGAGGGCGGAGAAGACCGCCGCCGCATCCTCGCGCGGCGTGTCCGCCAGGGCGGCCGCAAGCTCCGCCTCGCGCGGATCGTTCAGCGGATGATCGCCCCGGTCCAGCACGTAGCGCATCCAGGCCGACGCCGCGAAGGCGAAGGGCGCGACATCCTTGCTGCGCGCCAGCGCTTCGAGGGCGGGAGCGAAGATGCGCTGCGGCAGCTTCTGCGTGCCGTCCATGGCGATCTGCCGGGTCTCGTGGGCGATCGCCGGGTTGGCGAAGCGCGCGCACAGCCTGTCGGCATAGGCCGGAAGGTCCATGGCGATATCCGGCAGGGTCGCCGCCGCGGCCGCCATATGCCGGCGCACGAGCGTGGCGAGCGCGGCATCCGCCATGACGTCGCACACATAGGTCTTGCCGCTGAGGGAGCCGGCATAGGCCAGCATCGAATGGCTGCCGTTCAGCATCCTGAGCTTCATCTGCTCATAGGGCGCGACATCCGGAACGAAGAGCGCGCCGGCCTCTTCCCAGGCGGGCCGGCCGGCGGGGAAGCGGTCCTCGATCACCCATTGGCTGAAAGGCTCCGTCTCGATGGCCGCCTCGTCCGCATAGCCGGTCAGCGCGGCGGCATCGGCCCGCGTGCGCGCCGTCGCGGCCGGGGTGATGCGGTCCACCATGGTCGAGGGGAAGGCGACCTCCCCGGCGATCTTCTCCGCCAGGGCGGAACCGTACGCACGCCGCGCGAAGTCGATCACCGCTTTGCGCAGGAGAGAGCCGTTCTCCGGCAGGTTGTCGCAACTGAGGACGGTGAAGGGCGGCAGGCCGTTTGCAAAGCGCAGCGCAAGCCCCTGCGCGATGAGGCCGAGGACGCCGCGCGGCGATCCGGGAGAAAGAAGATCGGCGGCAACCGCCGGATGGTTCTCGTCGCAGCCGCCGCTGCGCAGGAGCCCGTAACCCTTTTCCGTAACGGTGATGCTGACGATCCGGCAGCCGGCCTGTGTCATGGCGGAGAGGACGCGGGGCCCGAGATCCCCGCCGGCAACGACGCCGGCGATCGAGCCGACGACGCGGGCATCCGGCCCCTCGCCCCGCTCGATCAGCGTATAGCGGCCGTCCTGCGGATTGAGGGCGTTCGCCACCTCCTCGCCGCGCAGCGAGACGCCGAGGATGCGCCAGTCGCCCCCGGCCGCCGCCATGGCGCCGTCGGTATAGGCGGCGATATGGGCGCGCGCGAAGGCGCCGAGGCCGAGATGCACGATCCCGACCTTGCGATCTTCGGGCGCATAGCCCGGCCAGCGCGCCGGATAGCCGTCGAGCGGCCCTGTCTTCGCGGAGAGCCTCATTGTCCGCCACCGCGCATGGCCGGATGCTCGAGGGCGGTCATGATGCCGCGCAGCTCGGCAAGGCCTTTGAGGCGGCCGATGGCCGGATAGCCCGGCTGGGCCCGCCGCTTGAGGTCGTCGAGGATGTCCTGCCCGTGGTCGGGCCGCATCGGGATGCTGCAATCGGCCCGGCCGGCGGCCTTGCGGCGGCGTTCCTCGGCGAGGATCGCATCGATCATCGCCACCATGTCCGTGCCGCCCTCCAGGTGCCCGGCCTCATGGAAGGAGCCGCCGAATTGCGGGGTCTCACAAAGGACATTGCGCAGGTGCAGGAAATGCACGCGGTCGCCGAGCCGGCGCATCATGCCCGGAAGGTCGTTGTCGAGACGCGCGCCGAGCGAGCCGGTGCAGAGCGTGATGCCGCTCGCGGCGATATCGACCGCATCCATGACGTGGCGATAATGCGCCTCGGTAGACATGACACGCGGAAGGCCGAGGAGCGGGAACGGCGGATCGTCCGGGTGGCAGCAGAGCCGCACGCCGAGCTTTTCCGCAAGCGGCGCGACCTCGGCGAGGAAATCGACGAGATGCCCGCGCAGGCTTTCCTCGCTGATGGCGGCATATTCCGCAAGATGGGCGCGCACATCCTCGAGCGTGAAGGATTCGGCGGCGCCCGGCAGGCCGAAGACGACATTGCCGGCAAGCTGGCGGCGGCGGTCCTCATCCATCTCCGCAAAGCGGCGGGCGGCATCTTCGACGACGTCGGCCGGGAAGCTCTCGGCGGCACCGGGCCGCTTGAGGATATGGATGTCGAAGGCAGCGAAATCGATCACGTCGAAGCGCATGCAGGTGGCGCCGGACGGCAGCCGGTAGGCAAGGTCGGTGCGCGTCCAGTCCAGCACCGGCATGAAATTGTAGCAGATGACCTCGATCCCGGCGCGGGAGAGGTTCGTCATGCTCTCCTTCCAGGCGGCGACATGCGCCTTCCAGTCGCCCTTCTGCTTCTTGATGTCCTCGGAGACCGGCAGGCTCTCCACCACCTCCCAGGCAAGCCCCGACGGCGCACCGTCCGCCATGAGGCCGACGACGCGCTGGCGCTCGGCGATCTCCTCGGGAGACCAGACCGTGCCGGTCGGCACGTGATGCAGCGCCGAGACCACGCCTTCCACGCCCGCCTGCCGCATATCGTCGACCGAGACGAGATCCTTCGGTCCAAACCACCGCCACGTCTGACGCATCTCATTCCCCTTGCGGCTTGCTGTCGTGCCGCCAGTGTTATCAATTAGTCGACTAGTATGCAAGTGATAGGCGGCGATGCCGCGCGGACTTCACAGCCGGGGGCTGCTCCGGCTGGCGCTGAGGAGGGGAAAGGGCGCGGGCCGCGTCAATGCCTGCGCATGCACCGAGAGGAACAGGAGCCATGCAAGGGACCATGCGGCCCCGGCCGCGGGAAGCCACGCGGCCGACGGCGCGGGCGCTTCCGCCAGGACACGCACCGCGGCGGCGGCGAAGACGAGGCAGAAGGCGATCCAGTGCCGCCTGCCGGGCAGCAGCTCCGCCCCGGCCACGCGCTGCATCGATACCCGCGCCGCCACGGCAAGGATCATCGGCCCCATCACCGCCATGGTCAGGACATGGACCTCCGCCAGATGCGGCACCAGCCCCGATCTTGCGGCGGAAAGGGCGAAGAGGCCGGGAACGAGGCCGGCATAGCCGAGGCAGAGCATACGATTGGCCTTGCCGAAGCGGATGCCGTCGAGGCTGTGGCAAAGGACCCAGAATGCGGCCGCAACCATAGCCCCCGCCCCGACGATACCCGGACACAGGAGGCCGGTGCCCAGCAGAGCAGCCCCCAGCCACAGGGGCGGCCGGCGCGGGACGCCAAGCCCGCGCCGGCGGCGCGCCTCGGCCGTGAAGGCGGGCACCATCCGCCCGCCGACGAGGAAGACGAGGACGGCCATCGCCTCGGGAAGCAGCCCGGCAAGCCCCGGGCGGGCAGGCAGCATCGCCTCGGCCGCTACCAGCACTAGCGGCACCGCCGCCAGCGGCGCCTTGTCCCAGCGCCCGGCCCGCAGGACCGGCCACAGGACCGCAAGGGCAAAGGCCGGCGCCGGCAGCAGGATCGGCCAGAGCGCCTCCGGCCGGCAAAGCGAGACGAGGCGCGCGGCGAGTACCAGCGCGCCGATGCCGGGAGCCGGCACTGGAAGCGGCCGTCCCGTCCAGGCCTTCTGCGCCGTCATGACATAGCCGCAGACGGCCGCCCCGCCGAAGCCGAACAGCCCGAGCCGCACATGCGCCAGCCGCGGGTCCGAAAGCGGCAGCAGCCACAGCCAGGGCAACGCCGCCGCCATGAACGCGGCGAGCGCGAAGAACACCCCCGCCGGATGAAAGGCCAGCAGCGGGCGCGCGGAAGCGCCCTTCCCCGTGCGCATCAGGCCGGGGACACGGGCCTGAAGGTCTTGAGGCGCGCGGGGTCCGTCTCGATCCGGCCGGCGCCGATCAGGTCGAGGCAATAGGGCACCGCGGGGAAGACGGCGTTGAGGCTGACGCGGATCGAGGTCGGCTTGCCGGGCAGGTTTACGATCAGGGTCCTGCCGCGCGTGCCCGCCGTCTGCCGGGAGAGGATGGCGGTCGGCGTCTGCGCGAGGCTCGCGCGCCGCAACTGCTCGCCGAAGCCGGGCAGCTCCTTCGCCATGACCGCATGCATCGCCTCCGGCGTCTCGTCGCGCGGGGAGGGCCCCGTCCCGCCGGTGGTGAGGATGAGGTCGACGCATTGCTCGTCGCACAGCGCGACAAGCGCATCGCGCACCGGGCCAAAGCCGTCGGGAACGATCCAGCGCACGGTCTCGAAGGGCGAAACGATCATCTCGCGCAGCCATTCCTCGATGGCGGGACCGCTGAGATCCTCGTACTGCCCGCGGCTGGCGCGGTCCGATATCGTGAGAATGGCTATCTGCATGGGTTTCTCGCTTCCGTTCGCCGTGAGGAAAGGTAGCGCGGCCCGCACAGGGGCATCTTTGCGCCGGCACAAGCAGGAAAAGCCAGGCCGGGCGGCCCTTCCGGCCAGGAGGCTGCGTTTTTTGGTCGCGTAGACCGGCCCCTCTAAGTGGTATATGATTTACCACAATAACGGAGGTATCCATGGACAAGGAAGAAGCGCGCAAGCCGTTCGTGTTTTCCAGCGAAGACGTCAGCGGCCGCGACCTGAACGGCAGCAGCCTGATGCCCATGCTCATCGCCGGGCTCATCCTGATCGGCATCGGCGCGGCGGCCGTCATGATCTTCGTCTAGGCTGCCGCCCGAAAAGCCCTGAAGCAGAACGGCCCGGAGTTTCCTCCGGGCCGTTTCGTCACGTCTCCATCATCTCCGGCGTCCAGGGCGGCTCGTAGGTCATGTGGACCTCGGCATATTCGACGCCGGGCACGTACCAGACGCAATTGCCGACCGCTTCCTTCAGGTAGCCGCTCGCCGGGCAGCCGCGCGTCGTGGTGGTCATGGTGACGCGGGCGATGCCGCCCTCCTCCACGGTTATGTCGTAGATCAGGCCGAGATCGACGATGTTCCGGCCGATCTCCGGGTCGATGATCATGCGCAGCGCATTGCGGATGTCCTGCGCGAGTGCGGTTTTCTCCTCGTCGTCCATCGTCTACGCCTTCGGCCGGCCGGCCCGCACGAGGATGCGGTAGGCCGTGCCCGTCTCGTCGAAATTGCCGGCCCACTGGTGGCCGCGCTTGCTCAATTCGGGAAACAGGAACACCGGCTCGCGGGAGAGCACGGCAAAGAGCACCTTGCCCTCTCCCAGCTCCTCGGCCGCTGCGAGGATGCGCACCATCGGCTCCGGCGGATCGAGGTCGGAAAGGTCGAGGTGGAGCGTGGGGTCCGGCCAGGACTCGGGGCTGTCGGCGTCGGCCGAGGTCTCGACGGGCGCCACGTCGGCGCGGGGCGTGAACAGCACCTCCCAGTGGCCGCTCTCGATCTCGCGGGCCTCGTGGTCGAAGCCGCGCCCTTCCATGACCTGGAACAGCGGTTGCGGGCGGAAGGGGGCGACGAGCTTCAGCCCCTGCCCGGGGGCAAGCCCCCTCACGGCCTCCATGATCTCCTGGAACGGCTCGCCGCCGTTCCGCAGGATCGGCCGCACGTCGAGGATCTTCGGTGCGGCTGCGGCTGAAACATCGCTCATGGTCATCTCCTTGAAGCAGAAAGGGGCAGGAATAGATGCGGCTGCACCATACCCGTCGGCGCGCGCAGCGCCACCGGCACGACGGCGAGCCGGCGTATGCGGACGAACTCCCGCGCCAGCGCCAGCGTCGCGAGGAGCTGCAGGGCCACCAGTCCCCGGAACACGCCGGGCACGCCGGCAAGAAGGGCAACCGCCGCCGCCGCGCAGACGCCGTAGTAGATCCGGAACAGGATACGCGCCCGGCGCTCCTCGACAAGGTCCTGCACGCGCGGCACCGGCGCGCGGCCGAGAATGGGGCCGTAAGCCTCCAGCCAGGTCAGGAAGGCGACGATCTTGAAAAGCTGGGCAAGCCCCAGCCCCGTCAGCCAGCCGAAGACGAAGAGATAGACGGCCGCCGCCACGCCATCGCCGCCGCGCACCGCCGGGATATTGAGAAGGACGAGGGCAAGGCCGAGCGCGGCGAAGGCGGGAAAGGTCGCCCGTATGTTCAATTCGGCCTGCTTGCGCTTGCGTGCGCGGTAGATGTGCCGGACATCGCTGCCATAGAGCGCGACGGCCACAAGCGACAGGACGAGCGCCACGGCAAACAGCATCTCGGCGCCGGAAACGGCGGAGAGCACGAAGACGAGCGAGGCGACCACCAGCCCGGCCGCCAGCGCCATGGCCCACCAGGCGGCGCGGCTCGTCCACCGCTCGGTCTCGGGCGACAGCAGGAACATGGCGAGCAGCCGGTAGCTGACGCCGGCCGCCGTGACGGTGAGCCAGCCGCCGAGCCCGAGCGCCGCGTGCAGGGCAACGCCGTCGGCCACCAGCCGGGCGAGCGGCGCGCTCTCGCCAAGGCCCGACAGGACGACGGTGAACGCCGCCCCGGCGAGCGCGGCGGCCAGAAGACAGGCAAGCCCGAGGGCGACGAACCGGGCGGGCAGCGGCAGCGGGCGCGCGGCATGCAGCGTCGCGGCGAGAATGGCGGCAAGAAGGCAAAAGCCGAGGAAGAGCATCGCGCCCCCCGCCGGCAGGAGAAGAAGCGGCAGGTCGGCCGCACCCGAAAGCGCGACGAAGCCCGCGACGAGCGCGGCAAGCCCGCCGGCAAGCAGCAGGAGGGCCGGCGCCGCAAAACGGCCGCCGACGAGCGGCCGGGCGACGAGCACGGGAACGAACTGCAGGAGCGCCCCGGCCATCAGCAGGCTCAGCCAGCCGATGACGGTGACATGAACGACGACGAGCGTTTCCGGCGCGCCGAGAGACGCGGCCGGATAGCCGTAGCCCGCGGCCATCAGGCCCTCGGCAAGGACGAGCATCAGGCAGGCGGTCGCAAAGTAGGACATGGTCCAGCGGGAAAGCGTGGCGCCCGGCATGTCGGTTCTCCTTCGTCGCGTCCTCGGTCGGTCGGTTCCGGCCGACCTGGGACGGCCGAAACCCGAAAGCTAGCCTAGTGGTCGGAACCGCAGCAGCATTCGCAGCCGCCCTCGTCCATCCGGCCGATCTCGACGCGCCAGACGTCCGGCCCCTCTTCCAGGTAATCCCAGCCGAACTGGCCGGGGAAATTGGTCTCGAGCTGGTAATGCAGCGGACGCGGATCGTGATCGCTGGTGATCAGCATGGATGTGCCCGGAAGCAGCGCGCCCAGCATGCCGAAAATGCGCGGATGGCGTTCACGCGGCGGAATGGTGCGCACGTCGATGGAGGGCTTTTCCAGATGGTCTGACATAGTCGATGTTTCCGTCCCGGCCGCTCCGATCCCGTTCCGGAAAGGGCGGCCGTCCAGACCGGAACCAGCCGAGACTAGCCCTGCCATACCCCCTCCACTTTGACGATGCGCAAACAATTCCCCGATTGGGCGCGCAATGGGCGGGTGCTTGATTTTTCGCAAAGAAAGTGTCCGCCCCCGCTCCTAAGCCTTTTCCCGACCATCACAGAGCGAGGAATGCGCCATGCAACAGGCCCTGATCGAGAAATACGGCGAAGCGCGGCTGCCGCGCTATACGAGCTATCCGACAGCCCCCGGCTTTTCGCCCACGGTCGGCGCCGGCACCTATGGCGACTGGCTCTCCACCGCGACACCGGACACCGAGGCTTCGCTTTACCTGCACATCCCCTTCTGCCGCTCCATGTGCTGGTATTGCGGCTGCCACACCACCATCACCCAGCGGGACGAGCCGATCCTCGACTATATCGACATGCTGCGCAGGGAGATCGACCTCGTCGCGGACAAGGCCGGCTGTCGGCTGAAGGTCCGCCACGTGCATTTCGGCGGCGGCACGCCGACGATCATGCAGCCGGAGGAGTTCCGCGACCTCATCGGCCTCCTGCGCGCGCGCTTTTCCTTCATGGCCGGCATGGAGATCGCAGTCGAGATCGACCCGCGAACGCTCACGCCCGAGATGGCGGAGGCGCTGGGCGAGGCAGGCGTCACCCGCGCGAGCCTCGGCGTGCAGAGCTTCGATCCCGTCGTGCAGAAGGCGATCAACCGCATCCAGAGCGAGGCGCAGACGGCCGAAGCCGTGACGCGGCTGCGCAAGGCGGGCGTCGAGGGCATCAATTTCGACCTGATCTACGGCCTGCCGCACCAGACGGTCGCCTCCTGCATCGAGACGGCGAAGGCCGCCGTCGCCATGCGGCCGGAGCGCTTCGCCGTCTTCGGCTACGCCCATATCCCGTCCTTCAAGAAGCACCAGCGGCTGATCGACGAGCGCGCGCTGGCCGATGCCGCGGGACGCATGGCGCAGGCCGAGGCGATCGCCGAGACGCTCGCCGCCGCCGGCTATGTCCGCATCGGCCTCGACCACTATGCCCTGCCGGGCGACGGGCTTGCCCTTGCCGCCAGGCGCGGGCGGCTGCGGCGCAACTTCCAGGGCTATACGACGGATGCCTGCACGACGCTGATCGGCTTCGGCGCCTCGGCCATCGGCCGCACGCCGGAAGGCTACGTCCAGAACGAGGTGCCGCCGGGCCTCTATGCCCAGCGCATCGCCTCCGGCCGGCTCGCCACAGCCAAGGGCTACCGGCTGACGGCCGAGGACCGGCTGCGCGCAGAAATCATCGAGCGGCTGATGTGCGATTTCCGCGTCGACGCCGCCACGATCGCCGCCCGCCACGGCTTCGACGCGATGAAACTCATCGAGGGCAATGCCCGCCTTGCGGCACTTGCCGAGGACGGGGCTATCGACGTGCGTGGCGGCACCGTCACCGTGCGGCAGGACCACCGCTTCATCATCCGTGCCGTCGCCGCCGCCTTCGATGCCTATATCGACCAGTCCGCACGCACGCACAGCAAGGCCGCCTGAACGGCAGAAGGGCCCGGCATGGTGCGGCATGCCGGGCCCTTCCTCGCGGTCTTCAGCCCCTATCCCACGAGACCGCGATAAATGGCCGGCAGCGCAGCCGGCAGCCGGGCGATGTTGCCGACGATGGCATAGCCGTTGCGGCCGAAAAGCGCCGGCACATAGGCCTGCGCCTCCCGGTCCACCGTCACCCCGAACACGCTGACGCCCGTGCGGCGCGCCTCCATGACGGCGCGGCGGCTGTCCTCCAGCGCGAAACGCCCCTCGTAGTGGTCGACGTCGTTCGGCTTGCCGTCGGTGAGAAGGATGAGCAGCTTGCGGCGGTTCGGCTGCTCGCGCAGCTTCGCGGCCGCATGGCGGATCGCCGGCCCGATACGGGTGTAGAAGCCCGGCTTCAGCGCGGCGATGCGCGCCTCCACCCCGTGGCCCATCGGCTCGCCGAAATCCTTGACCGTCTCGACCCGCACCCAGGAGCGCCGGCGCGAGGTGAAGGTGAGGATCGAGTGGCTGTCGCCGCAGGCGGCAAGCCCGTGGGCGAGCACCGTCAGCGCCTCCTTCTCCACGTCGAGCACCCGGCGGTTGTCGAACCAGGCGTCGGTGGAGAGCGACACGTCGACGAGGATGGTGACGGCAAGGTCGTGCGCCTGCGGCCGGCTCGCCAGGTGGATGCGGTCGCTGCCCTGTCCGCCGGCGGCAAGGTCGCTTCGGGCGCGCACCACGGCGTCGAGATCGAGTTCCGCCCCGTCGAGCTGGGCGCGCAGCATCTCGTGGCGCGGCCTCAGCACCTCGAACTGCCGGCGCACGCGGCGGATGAGGCTTTTCGTGTCTGCATCGGCCTCCGGCACCGCCGCGGTGTCCGGGGCGGGCGAGGCGAGCACATGGCAATGGTCCGGCAGGTAGGTGCCGGTGCGGTAGTCCCATTCGGGATAGGTGAACTCACCCGTCAGCCGCGTACGGTCGAGCGCTTCGGGCGGCAGGTCGAGGTCGAAGCGGAAGCGGGCGGCGGGCCGTCCCTTGCGCTCGCCGAGCGTCATGTCGTCGAGTTCGTCGGCGGCGCTGGAATCATGGTCGTCGCTGTCGTCGCCGGGGCGGTCGACATTGACCATCTCAGCCATCGCCAGGATCTTCTCGAAACGGTTGAGGATGAAGGGGCTGCGCTCGCCCTTGCGCTTCTCCGCCGCCTCGCGCTCAGCCACGTGGCGGCCGGTTTCCGGCGCGAGCGGCGTGCCGCCTGTTGCCGGCTGGTCGTCCTCCCCGCGTCCCTCGCCCTCGGCGCGCAGCAGCGCTTCCGGCCAGAGCGGCACCGGCAGCATGGGAAGGTAGCGCGGCGGCGCGCGGTGCGGGAAGATCACGGGCATCGTCTCGTCGGCAAACCCGGCGCCCTTCCTCAGGAGGCCGAGGATGCGGTTCTCGACGTGGCGCTCGATGGAGGGCAGCGACCGGGCAAGGCGTGCCTCCAGCGTCGCGGCGCAGAGCCGGCGGTAACGCCGAGTCAGGCCCGGAAAGGCGGCGAGCACCGCCTTGGCCGTCGCCTCGGCGCGGCGGAGGATGGCGAGATCGCGCTGCAGCGGATCGCTCTCGGCGACCGGATCGAGCGGCATCACCGCCATGGCGGCGGCAAGCCAGATGTAGAGGTCCCGGTTGAGGTCGCGGTCGGCGAAGAGGTCGATCTCGCCGGGCAGCATCAGCGTGGCGTGGTCGCGGCCGGGCTGGACGAGCTTCTCCTCGCCGAGCCCCATGCGCTCGCGCAGCCTGAGGCGGTGCGTCGACGTGCGCCCGCGGGCCGGCGCGATCTGCACCGCGCCCTCCCCGCCGAAGCCGCGGAAGCAGACGGCGAGTACCGGGCGGACGTCCTCCAGCCGCACGGCATGGCCGGGATGGCGCGGCCAGCTGCCGGCCTTGCCCACCAGGCGGTGCCAGGCCCGGCCGACGGTTTCCTCAAGCTCCAGGAAATCCAGCATGGCGAACCTCAGCGGATCATCGCGTCGGCGACTTCGAGGAGGGCGGCGCGCACGTCCGGCTCGTCCGTCAGCGGCTCGATCATCGCCGCCCGCACGGCCTCGCGCACGTCCATGCCGCTGTCGATGAGGCAGGCGCAATAGACGAGGAGGCGCGTGGAGACGCCCTCTTCGAGGTCATGGCCCTTGAGCGCCCTGAGGCGATGGGCAAGCTCCACCAGCGGCGCGATGCGCGCCTCGTCAAGCCCGCTCTCGGCGGCGACGACCAGGATTTCCGCGGCCTTCGGCAGGAAGTCGAACTCGATGGCGACGAAGCGCTGGCGGGTGGAGGGCTTCAGCGCCTTGAGGAGGTTCTGGTAACCGGGATTGTAGGAGACGACGAGCATGAAGCCGGCCGGCGCCTCCAGCACCTCGCCGGTACGCTCCAGCGGCAGGATGCGCCGGTCGTCGGTGAGCGGATGGAGCACGACGGCGACGTCCTTGCGCGCCTCGACGATCTCGTCGAGATAGCAGACGCCCCCCTCGCGCACCGCGCGCGTCAAAGGCCCGTCGACCCAGACCGTGTCGCCGCCCTTCAGCAGGTAGCGGCCGGTGAGGTCGGCGGCCGAAAGGTCGTCGTGGCAGGAGACCGTCGAGAGCGGCAGGCCGAGCTTTGCGGCCATGTGGCTGACGAAGCGCGTCTTGCCGCAGCCGGTCGGCCCCTTGAGCAGCAGCGGAAGCTGGCGCACCCATGCCTTTTCGAACAGGGCGCATTCATTGCCGGAAGGGCTGTAGGCGGGAATGTCGGCGCGCGCGGCCTTGAGCATGACGTTCATGTCGATCTCCAAATCTTCAGGAAGGATGTGCCGGCCCCGTGGGATGACGGGGCCGGCCAGCACTCACTCGGCCGGCTGGACCAGGCGGGTGAGGCTGTCTGCACGTTCGCGGCCGGGCACGAGCACGGACCAGATGAACATCAGCGCCGAGACGAGGACGACGGCGCCCGAGCCGAGGCGGACCCAGTAGAACAGCGAAAGCTGGTCCTGCACGTCCATGTAGCTTTCCCCGAGCACGCGCTGGAGATGGACCTGCACGACGCCCGCGAAGGTGAGCGCGAAGGTCATGACGGACATGGCCGTGCACATGATCCAGAAGCTGGCGATGGAGAGCCACTGGTTGTAGGGCTGGCGGCCGCGGATTTCCGGGATCGCATAGGCCATCATGGCAAGGTTCAGCATCACATAGGCGCCGAAGAAGGCCAGGTGCCCGTGCGCGGCGGTGACCTGCGTGCCATGGGTGTAGTAGTTCACCGACGACAGCGTGTGCAGGAAGCCCCAGACGCCCGCGCCGAAGAAGGCCATGACCGAGCAGCCGATCGACCAGAGGAGTGCGGCCTTGTTCGGATGGTTGCGGCCGGCCTTCCAGGTCATCACGAAGGTGAAGATGACCATGGTGAAGAAGGGCGCGACTTCCAGCGTCGAGAAGAGCGAGCCGATCCACTGCCAGTAGCCCGGCGCACCGATCCAGTAGTAGTGGTGGCCGGTGCCGAGGATGCCCGAGAAGAGGGCAAGGCCGACGATGACGTAAAGCCACTTTTCCACGACCTCGCGGTCGATGCCGTTGAGCTTGATCATCAGGAAGGCGAGCACGGAGGCCATGATCAGCTCCCAGACGCCCTCGACCCACAGGTGGATGACGTACCACCAGTACATCTTGTCGAGCGCGAGGTTCGCCGGGTTGTAGAAGGCGAACAGGAAGAAGAGCGCAAGGCCCCACAGGCCGAAGAGCAAGATGTTGATAACCGTGGTCTTGCGGCCTTTCAGCGCCGTCATGGTGATGTTGAAGAGGAACATCAGCGCGACGATGACGATGCCGACCTTGGCCGGGAACGTCTGCTCGAGGAACTCGCGGCCCTCATGGATACGGAAGAGGTAGCCGACCACCGTGAGCCCGGCCGCCGCGAAGAACAGCCAGAACTGGACGACGGCGAGCCTGGGGCTGTAAAGCTCCGTCTCGGTCTCCTCCGGGATCATGTAGTAGGTCGCGCCCATGAAACCCATGAGCAGCCAGACGACGAGCGCATTGGTGTGGATCATGCGCACGATGTTGAAGGGCAGGAGCTCGGAAAGCGTGTTCGGCAGCACGTAGATCGTGCCGGCGAGAACCCCGAAGGCCACCTGGGCGAGGAAAAGGCCGAGCGCGCCGTAAAAATACAGCATCGCGACCTTTTGCGTTTGATATTTCATGTCGTGTCTCCTGAGCGCTTGTCGTCAGCCGGCGTCGTTCGGCGGCCAGTCCTGGGTCTTGATCCGGCTGGTCCATTCGAGGAAGTCGGCGAGGTCGTTGACCTCCTGTTCGGTGAGGTTGAACTGCGGCATCTGCCGCCGGCCCTCCGCCCCGCTCGGCTGCGCGGCCATCCAGGCCTTCAGCGCCTCACGCGCGCCCTCCGGGTCCTCGACGCCGCCGTAGCGCTTCCACACATTGCCGAGTTCGGGCGCGAAATAGGCGCCCTCGCCCAGCAGCGTGTGGCAGTTGATACAGGCGTTCTTTTCCCAGACGTGCTTGCCGCGCACGACGCTGTCGGTCAGCGTCGCCTCGTCGGTGGCGGTCGTGCGCATGTAATAGTGGGAGTGGGCCGTCAGCCCGACGAAGATCGTGAAGAAGAAGATGGACCCGCCATAGAAGACGTTGCGGGCCCCGGTCTTGGTTAGGCGCTCTGCCATCCCCTGGTCCTTTCCCTTGCCGAACCGCAAGGGGCCCGGCGACAAAACCCCGCCGTTGGTTCGCCGGCGATCCCCTCGCCGGCATGCGGGACACCGAAGGTTCTAGCCATGGGGGAAATGCGTTCTTTGCGCATAGGCAAAGAGCGGGGCGGTTCGTCAGCCGATGAGCGTGACGGCAAGCGCCCGGGCAAGCGCGAGCGACAGGAGCGCCGCCGGCCAGGCGAGCAGCGCGGAGCGGAGGACCCCGCGGCTGGCGCGCAGTTCCATGAAATCGAGGATGACGATGCGGCCCTTGGCGAAGGCCATGACCAGCACGGCGGAGACCGGCACGAGCAGCCCGCCGCTGAGGCCGCCGACGAGCGCGCCGCCGACGGCGAGCGTCAGAAGCATGGCAAGGGTGGCGATGAACCGTTCGCGGGCCTGTCGGGTCATGGGTGCCTCAGGTGAGATAGACGATGGGGAACATCACGAGCCAGACGAGGTCGATCGCGTGCCAGAGCGTGGCGATCATCACCACGTTCGCCCGCGACGGACGCCAGGCGACGAGAAGGAGAACGCCCGCCCCGAAGACGACATGCAGCAGGTGGAAGCCGGTGATGAGGAAATAAAGCTCGGAAAGCCCGCCGGCGGCAGTGATGCCCGAACGGATCTCGACGCCGTATTCGGCGAGCTTGACCGCGGCGAAGAGAAGGCCGAACAGCGCGGCGAGCATCAGCGGCCGGCGGACATTGCCGTCGCCGCGGCGCACCGCGAGCGCCGCCTGCCAGCCGCTCATGACGAGAAGCACCGTGTTGAGCGCGGCAAGACCCGGATGAAGATGCGAGCGCAGCAGCGCCGCCCCTTCCATGTCCACCACCGTCATCACCATGAAGGCGACGAGCAGCGCGCCGAAGGCGGCAAGCTCGCTCCATACGAGGATCCAGAGCAGGAGCGAATCGGCTTCGCCGCTCTCCGCGCTGCCCGCCGCAATGTCCATGTCATCTATCGTCGCCATGGGGCTTGCCTAGCGCGGAGCGACGCGCCCTTCTTTGCGCCGGCACAAAGAAGGGCAAGGCCCCGCCCGGCATGATGGCGGCAAAACGAAAGGACCTTTCCATGACGGACGCTCAGTTCGGCCTCGTCGTCGCGGCCCCGGTCATCGCCGGCTTCGCGCTGGTGCTCTATCGCATGGGCGTCTTGCAGGGGGCGGGCACGATCTCCGCCGTCGGCGCCTCGGTGGTCATCGCCGCCATCCTGTTCTTCGGCCAATAGGAGGGCGCCATGAACGAGCCGCTGCTGGCCGCCGCCGATATCGGACGGCTGGAGACGCTGCACACCCGCCTGCTTGACCTGTGCCTGCGGCTCGAGGAGGCGGCGGGCGACCCCGGCATTGCCGGAGAGCTGCGCGAGCTTGCCGAAACGATCGTGCCGCTGCTGAAATCGGCGCACGAGCTGGAGGAGCGCCTGCTCTTTCCCGATTTCGACCACCATGCCGGCTCGCGCTTCGCCACGATCACCATCGAGCGCCTGAAGGCCGAGCACCGCTGCGACCAGTTCGCCGCAGGCGAGATTTCCGAGACGCTGCAGGCCCTCGCCGACGATTGCTGCACGCTGCCGCCGGAAGTGGTCGCCCGCATGATCGGCGGCTTCCAGGAGAGCCTGCGCCGCCACGTCTTTTCCGAAAAGATCATCCTGGAAGCCCTGCTGTCGGCCAAGGAGCAGTCGCGCGACGTCTTCGCCTGACGCGTCGCCTCAGCCGTGCCCCAGCGCCGCATTCCGCCCGCGCGAGACCCAGGCCGCACCCTCCTGCTGGTGCAGGAAGCCGTTCGAGAAGCGGACGCCCGGATAGACCTTCGCCAGCTCCGCGATCGCCTCTTCGCCGTCCATCCGGCCGTCGAGCACGGCGCCGTAGAGGCCGGCCACCTTCACCATGTCGCAATCCTGCGGGGAGAGCCGGACGCGCGACAGCCCCGCCTCCACCAGCGGCGCGAGGTCGTCGACGAGCACGGCGCAACTGTTCGACATCGTCTGCACGCCGTTCAGCACGAGGAAGGACTGCTTGTCGAGCGTGCGCAGCGGCAGGCCGTCCGGCTCCTCGCCGCAGATGAACTGGCAATTGTCCTTCGTCAGCCCCTTGGAGCGGGCATGGGCGCAGCGCGCGGAGATGGCGAGCGGCATGCGGCCGAAGGCGAAGAGCTCGAAGGAGAAATCCGGCATGGCGGCAAGCATCTGCAGGACGGAGGCGGCCGGCAGCTCGGGCGGCAGACAGATGTTCTCAGCCCCGCGCGCTGCGAGCGTGCGGGCCGTCGCGGCATTGTAGACGTTGACCAGCGGGCCGATGGAATGCGGCCGGTCCCGGAGAAGGCCGAGGGCCGAAAGATCGTTCGCCTCCACCGGATGCTCGCTGTCGCGGATGAGGTCGCGCACATGCCGGCTCTCGCGCTCCAGCGTCACCATGGCGAGCGTCGAGAGCGCCACCCTCTTGCCCGCCGCCTCCAGCCGCTCGATCACCTCGGCGACATGCGGCTCGCTGAAATGCTGGCGCTTGGAACAGACCGTCTCGCCGAGCGTCACGTATTCGACGGGCGCCTCGTCGGCGATGCGGAAATAGAAATCCCGCCACTTCGGCCCGTCCCACAGGAAATAGACCGGCCCGAGGCTGAGGGACGGTTTGCGCGTCGTCGTCATGTCGTCTCCTATCGCCAGCGCTTGTCGTAGGCGCCGGTGGTGGTGCGCTGGCCCTCGCTCATGGCGCGAAGGCGGGCGACGAGCGCCGCCCGTTCGGCAGGCGCCGCACGCAGCGCCTTCTTGAGGGAGGACACCACCTCGGCGACATAGGCCTTGCCGCGCTGGCGCCCCTCGATCTTCAGCGCCGAGACGCCGGCCGCCCGCAGCGCGTCGATCTCGTCGATCACGTCGAGCGAGACGGGGTCCTCGAAGGCATAGCCGGCGACGTCGCCGATCTCGAAGCGCCCCTTGCAGAGCGTCGGATAGCCGGAGGCCTCGTCGAGCCCGAAGCGGTTGATCGTATAGGCGCCGAGCTCGGAGACGAGCTCCTCGCCGTCCTGCCGGTAGCGCACATGGCTTGCCGGCGAGCAGACGCCGTTCATGTTGGGCGACTTGCCGGTGGCGTAGGAGGAGAGCGAGCAGCGCCCCTCCGCCATGACGCAGAGCCCGCCGAAGGCGAAGACCTCGACCTCGCAGGCGATCTGCCGCGTCAGCCGGGCGATGTCCTGCACGGTCAGCACGCGCGGCAGCACGACGCGCTTCGCCCCGAAGGCATCGATGAGGAAGCGGATGGCGTCCGGATTGGAGGCCGATGCCTGCACGGAGACATGCAGGCGCTGCTCGGGATACTTTTCCGCGACATAGGCCATCAGGCCGAAATCGGCGAGGATCAGCGCATCGGCGCCGAGTGCCACCGCATCGTCCGCCGCGCGATACCACAGCGCCTCGTCGCCCGCCCGCATGAAGGTGTTGAGGGCGACGAAGGTGAGGACCCGCCGGCCGTGGGCGAGCGCGATCGACTGGCGCAGTTCCTCGCGGCTGAAGTTGAGGCCGGGAAAATTGCGGGCATTGGTCTCGTCGCGGAAGCCGCAATAGACGGCGTCGGCACCGGCCTCCACCGCCTCGCGGAAGGCGGCGGGCGTGCCGGCGGGGCAGATCAGTTCCATGTCGTGTCCCTTCCTTCGAGGGCCTTCGTGCGGATGTAGCGCGCCGTGCCGGCCACGAGCGCGGAAAGCGGCCCGGCCAAGGCGCCGAGCTCGCGCGGCAGGTCGATCGCGCTGTCGTCGAGCGCATTGCGCAGCGCCAGCATCGCCTCCATGTCGCCGGTGACGGAAAGGTCGCGCGAGAAGAACAGCGCATCCGCATCGCACCGGCCTTCGAGAAGCCCCAGCAGCAGCACCAGCGGCCCCTCGATGCGCGCATCGGCAAGCGGCGGCTGGCCGCGCGAGACGGTGAGCTGCTGTGCGGCCGGGACGACGGTGAAGTGCAGCGGCAGGTCGGTCGGCGAGAAGCCGTAGCGGGTCTGCCGGTAGTCGCCGAGCCGCTCGAAGAGATCGGGATGCGCCTTCAGGACGCCGGAGAAGATGAGCCGCGCCACCCGCTCCACGAGCCAGATCGGCGCGATATCAACCGGCTTTGCAAGGATCGGGGGAAGCGACGACATGGAACGGCCCTGACGAGAACGAATGGCCGGAACCTAGAAAGCAATGCGCGGAAGGAGTTTGCGCCAGCACAAAGACCGGGACGTTTTTCCCCGGCAAGGAGCCGGCATGAAAGCCGATGCCCCGATCCCGCGCCGTTTCGACAGCCTTCAGGATTTCGTCGCCTTGCTGGAACGGCGGGCCCGGCTGAAGCGCATTTCCACGCCCGTTTCCCTCGTCCACGAGGTCACGGAAATCCACCGCCGCGTGCTGGCGCAGGAAGGGCCGGCGCTGCTCTTCGAGCGGCCCGTCGATGCGGACGGCAACATCCAGCCGGTCCCCCTCCTCGCCAACCTCTTCGGCACGCGCGAGCGCATCGAATGGGGGCTGGGGCTGGAGACCGGCGGACTGCCGCGTCTCGCCACGTTCCTCGCCGACCTTCGCGATCCGCGCCCGCCGCGCTCCCTGCGCGATGCCTGGGGAAAGCTGCCGCACCTCAAGGCCGCGCTCTCGATGAACCCGCGCACGGTGCGGCGCCCGCCCTGCCAGGAGATCGTCTGGCGCGGCGAGGACATCGACCTCGGCCGGCTTCCCATCCAGACCTGCTGGCCGGGCGAGCCCGACCCGCTCGTCACCTGGCCGCTCGTCATCACCGCCTCGCCGGACGATCCTTCGGATATCAATGTCGGCATCTACCGCATGCAGAGGCTCGGCCGGGACCGGCTGATCATGCGCTGGCTCGCCCATCGCGGCGGGGCGCGGCACCATCGCCTCTGGCAGGCGGAGGGCCGCGACATGCCGGTCGCCGTCGTCATCGGCGCCGACCCGGCGACGATCCTCTCGGCCGTCATGCCCTTGCCGGACGGCATGAGCGAGCTTGCCTTCGCGGGCGTCCTTGCCGGCCGCCGGCAGGAAACGGCAAGCGGCCTCACCGTCCCCCTTCCCCTGCCGGCGAGCGCGGAAATCGTGCTGGAAGGCACGGTCTCGATGAGCGAGACGGCGGACGAAGGCCCCTATGGCGACCACACCGGCTACTACAATGCCGTCGAGCCCTTCCCGGTGATGACGCTCTCGGCGATCACCATGCGGAAGAGCCCGCTCTACCTCTCCACCTATACCGGCCGCCCGCCGGACGAGCCCTCCCGGCTCGGCGAGGCGATGAACGAGCTCTTCGTGCCGCTGGTGAAACGCCAGTTCCCGGAGATCCGCGACCTCTGGCTGCCGCCCGAGGCCTGTTCCTACCGGGCCATGGTGGTCTCCATCGACAAGCGCTACCCCGGGCAGGCGCGGCGGGTGATGATGGGCCTGTGGTCCATGCTGCCGCAGTTCAGCTACACCAAGCTGATCATCGCCGTGGACGGCGACATCGACGTGAAAAGCTGGCCGGACGTGATCTGGGCGCTCTCCACCCGCTTCGACGCGAGCCGCGACCTGATGGTCGTGGAGAACACGCCGATCGACTATCTCGACTTCGCCTCGCCGAAATCCGGCCTCGGCGGCAAGCTCGGCCTCGACGCCACCACCAAGATCGGCACCGAGACGGAGCGCGAATGGGGCCGCGTGCTCGCCATGACGCCGGAAATCACCGCCCGCGTCGACGACCTGTGGGCCTGCCTCGGCCTCGAAGAGGGTGCGCCATGATCCGCGTCGCCGTCGGCATATCCGGCGCCTCGGGGGCGGCGCTCGGTGTACGCATCGTCGAGCGGCTTGCGGCGCTCGACGGCATCGAAATCCATCTCGTCGTCTCGGATGCGGCACGGCGCACGCTCGCGCTGGAATGCGATCCCGGCGCGCTGGAACGCCTCGAAGCGCTCGTCCACCGCCGCCATCCGAACGGGGACATCGGCGCGTCCATCGCCAGCGGCTCCTTTCCGGTCCACGGCATGATCGTCGCCCCCTGTTCCATGCAGACGCTTTCGGCCATCGCCACCGGCCGCACCGACACGCTGCTTGCGCGCGCGGCCGATGTGCAGCTCAAGGAGCGCCGCCGGCTCATGCTGCTTGCCCGCGAAACGCCGCTCCATCTCGGGCACCTGCGCAACATGTGCGCGGTCACGGAAATGGGCGCCATCGTCATGCCGCCCGTGCCGGCCTTCTACCACCGCCCGCAATCGGTCGCCGAGATCGTCGACCATCTCGCCGCCCGCGCGATAGACCTCCTCGCACTTCCCCACGCGCCTCTTGCAAAGGCATGGGAAGGCGCGCCGTAGGCCGCTATTTCGCCGGGGCCCGCAGGCCGCCGGCAATGACCACGAAGAGCAGCGGCACGAAGAAGACGCCGAGCACGGTCGCCGCGATCATGCCGCCCATGACGCCGATGCCGATGGCGTTCTGCGCCGCCGAGCTCGCGCCCGTCGCGAAGGCGAGCGGCAGCACGCCGAGAATGAAGGCGAGCGAGGTCATGACGATGGGGCGAAGGCGCATGCGCGCCGCCTCCAGCACGGCCTCGACCGCGCTTTTGCCCTGGTCGCGCAGGTCCTTGGCGAATTCGACGATCAGGATGGCGTTCTTCGCGGTGAGGCCGATGGTCATCAGCAGGCCGACCTTGAAATAGACGTCGTTCGACTGGCCGAAGAGCCAGGCGGCCACGAGCGCGCCGAGCACGCCGACCGGAACGGCGAGGATGACGGAGAAGGGAATGGACCAGCTCTCGTAGAGCGCGGCAAGGCACAGGAACACGACGAGCAGCGAGACGGCATAGAGCATCGCCTCCTGCGAGCCCGCCAGCCGCTCCTGGTAGGAGAGCCCGGACCAGGCGGAGGCATAGCCGCCGTCGAGGCCGGCAACGAGTTCCTCCATGCGGTCCATGGCGTTGCCCGAGCTGGCGCCGGGCTGCGCCGAACCGTTCATGGCGATGGCGGCCGTGCCGTTGAAGCGCGAGAGCGAGGGCGAGCCCTGCACCCATTTCGTCGTGGCGAAGGCGGAGAAGGGCACCATCTCGCCGGCATCGTTGCGGGCATACCAGCGCTCGATATCCCCCGGCTGCATGCGGAACGGCGCATCGGCCTGCACATAGACGGGCTTGATCTCGCCGTTATAGACGAAATCGTTGACGTTGCTGCCGGCGAAGGCGACGGAGATCAGGTTGTTGATGCCGCTGATGCCGACGCCAAGCGCCCCCGCCTTTTCCTGGTCGATGTCGATCTTGAGCTGGCTTTCCAGCGTGCGGGTATTGCCGCGCACATTGCCGACCGTATCGTCCGCCTGCGCAAGGTCGGCAAGCTGGTTGCTGGCCGCGATCAGCGCGTCGCGGCCCCGGTTGCCGGTATCTTCGAGATACATGGAAAAGCCGTTGCTCTGGCCGAGGCCCTGGATGGCGGGCGGGGCGAGCACGAAGACCTCGGCGTCGCGGATCTTGCGGAAATGCGCCGAGGCGCGCTGCGAGATGGCGGAGGCGGACCGGGCGCTATCGGTGCGCTGGTCGAAATCCTTGAGGCGCACGAAGGCCATGGCGGCGTTCTCGCCGCTCCCGCCGAAGCCGAAGCCGAGCGTCATGAACACGCTTTGCACGGCGTCCTTCTCGTCGTTGAGGAAATAGTCCTCCACCATGTCTATGACGGCCTGCGTGCGGGCGGCATTGGCCCCGGCCGGCAGGGTGATCTGCGTCATCAGTACGCCCTGGTCCTCCTCCGGCAGGAAGGAGGACGAAAGCTGCGTATAGACCCACCACGCCCCGCCGAGCAGCGCCGCGAAGAGGACGAGCATGCGGAGCGGCCGCAGAACGAGCCGGCCGACCGCGCCGACATAGCCGCGCGTCGTCGCCTCGAAGCCGCGGTTGAAACCGCCGAAGAGGCGCGCGGCAAGCCCGCCATGGGTTGGCTTCAGCAGCATCGCGCAGAGCGCCGGCGTCAGGACGACCGCGACAAGCACGGAGAGGATCATGGCGCTGGCGATGGTGACGGAGAACTGCCGGTAGATGACGCCGACGGAGCCGGAGAAGAAGGCCATCGGAATGAACACCGCCGTCAGCACCAGCGCGACGCCGATCAGCGCGCCGGTGATCTCGCCCATCGACTTCTCGGTCGCCTCGCGCGCCGGAAGCCCCTCCTCCGTCATGATGCGCTCGACGTTCTCGACGACCACGATGGCGTCGTCGACGAGGAGGCCGATCGCCAGCACCATGGCGAACATCGTCAGCATGTTGATGGAATAGCCGAGCGCCGCCAGCACCCCGAAGGTGCCGAGCAGCACCACGGGCACCGCGATCATCGGAATGAGCGTCGCGCGGAGGTTCTGCAGGAAGAGCAGCAGCACGAGGAAGACGAGGACGACCGCCTCGATCAGCGTGTGCACGACCTTCTCGATCGACAGTTCGACGAAGGGCGTCGTCTCGTAGGAATAGGCAATCTCCACGCCCTCCGGCAGCGAGCCGGCAAGACTGTCGAGCTCGGCGTGGACGGCGTCGGCCGTGGTGATCGCGTTCGCGCCGCTCGCAAGCTGCACGCCGAAGCCGGCGGCCGGCATGCCGTTGTAGGTCGAGCTCTGGCCGTACTTTTCCAGCCCGATCTCCACCCGCGCCACGTCGCCGAGCCGCACGACGGAACCGTCGGCCGCCGTCTTGAGGATGATCTTCTTGAACTCGTCCGCCGAGGTCATCTGCGTCTGCGCGACGATACTCGCCTTCAGCTGCTGGCCGCGCACCACGGGCGTCGCGCCGATGGAGCCGGCGGCGACCTGCGCGTTCTGCGCCTGGATCGCCGCGGTGACGTCGGAGGGGACGAGCTGGTATTTCTGCATCTGGTCGGGATCGAGCCAGATGCGCATGGCATAGCCGCTGCCGAAGGACTGGACGGAGCCGACGCCGTCGAGCCGTTCGATCCGCTCCTCGATGCTGCTCGACATGATGTCGGAAAGCTCGGACGAGGTGTAGCGCCCGTCGCGCGAGATGATGTTGCCGATCATCAGGATGCCGGAGGGCGAGCGCGAGACGGTGACGCCGGCATTCTGCACGGCTTCCGGCAATTGCGATTCGACGCGGGCGAGCTTGTTCTGCACCTCCACCTGCGCCAGTTCCGGGTCCGTGCCGCTGGCGAAGGTGAGCGAGATGGAGGCCGAGCCGGTATTGGAAGTGGACTCCATGTAGAGGAGCCCTTCGAGGCCGGTCAGCGCGCTTTCGATCTTGGTCGTGACCGAGTTCTCGACGGCCTCGGCCGTCGCGCCGGAATAGTTCGCGCCGATGCGCACCGTGACGGGCGCCACATCCGGATATTGCGAGATCGACAGCGAATAGATGCCCATGACGCCGCCGAGCAGCGTGGCGATGGCGAGCACGATGGCAAAGACCGGGCGGGCAATGAAGAAGCTCGCCAGGGCATTGCGCCGGAAACCGCCGCTCATTGGGCAGCTCCCGTCGATGCCAGCGTCTGCTTGACGACGCCGTCCTCGTCGATCGTCACGTCCACGGGCGTGACCGCGGCGCCGGCGGAAATCTTCTGGAAGCCGTCGACAATCAGCCGGTCGCCGTCCTTCAGCCCGTCGGTCACGATCCAGTCGTTGCCCTGCGTGCCCACGGTCGCCAGCTTGCGCTCCTCCGCCTTGCCCTCGGCCGAGACGACATAGGCGACGGCATCCCCAGCCCCGCTGCGCTGCACGGCGCGTTGCGGCACGAGGAAGGCATTCGGCATGCTGCCGAGGTCGACGGCGGCCCTGACGAACATGCCGGGCAGGAGGATGCGCTCTGGGTTGGGGAAGGTCGCGCGCAGGGTGAAGGTGCCGGTGCTCTCGCTGACATTCACCGTCGCCAGCGAGATCGTGCCCTGCTGCGCGTAGGCGGCGCCGTTCTCCAGTGTCAGCCTGACGCTCGGCGCGCCCTGCTGGCCGTCGCGGCCGAGCCGGCCCGCCTCGACGTCCTCGCGGATCTTCAGGAGGTTCGCGCTGGTATCGACGAGATCGACATTGACCGGGTCGATCTGGCGGATCGTCGCCAGCGCATCGGTCTGGTTCTGGGTGACGAGCGAGCCGACGCTGACGCTCGCCGTGCCGATGATGCCGGAGATCGGCGCCTTGATCGTCGTGTTGTCGAGGTCGATCTTCGCCGTCTGCAGGCTGGCCTTGGCCGATTCCACGTCGGCCTTTGCCTGCAGCAGGCTGGTGCGCGCCTCGTCCAGCGCCTGCTGGCTGACGGCGCTCGACGATTGCAGCTTCTCGGAGCGGTCGAAGGCGGCCTGGGCCGACTGCTCGGAAGCCCCGGCACGGGAAAGGGCAGCGTTCGCCGCCTCGTAGGCCGCCTTGAACTTGTCGTCATGCAGCTTGAAGAGCGCGTCGCCGGCCTTGACCGGACGCCCCTCGCGGAAATCGATGCTGGCGACGATCCCGTCTACCTGCGGGCGGATCTCCGCCGTGGCGCGCGCCGCGACCCGGCCGGAAAGCGAGGCGAACCGCGGCACGGACTGCGCCTTGACCGCGATCACCCCGACCTCGACGGCCGCTCCCGCGCCGGCACCCGCAGGTCCCTGCGCGCCGTCCTGCCCGGAGCAGGAGACCAGGAGAAGGGCGGCGGCCACGAGGCCGGCCCGGATTGCCAAAGCGCGCATCATGCACCTCTTGCCGCTAAGAGCGCTCGCCGCTCTCTTGTCGCATTTACAAAACTTATAAGTACCATTAATGTCGTTTCGTCGGAAAAGTCAATGGCCGCCAGCCTGGAACGCCTCATGCCAAAATCGCCTTATTCCCAGCCGCCGCACCCCGAACGCAGGGCTCGCGGGCGCCCCAGGGTCGCATCCGCCGAGCAGCGCCGGGCGGAAATCGTCGAGGCCGCGCGCAGGCTGTTCCTTGCCGAAGGGTACGGCAAGACGACGATGAGCGAGGTCGCCGCCCATTGCCGCGCCTCCAAGCGCACGCTCTACGAACTGTTCCCCTCCAAGACCGATCTTCTCGCCGCGGTCATCGAGCATCACCGCACCAGCATGCTCGCCCTGCCGGGCAACTACGAGGGACTCGATCTCTGCGCGGCGCTGGAGGCGATCTTCCAGGTCGACATCGACGCGGCCGCAGACGCCGAGCGTGCCGCGTTCCTCAGCCTCACCATCGTGGAGGCTGCCCAGTTCCCGGAGGTCGGCGAGATGATGCGAAGGCTCGGCGGCCAGCGCGCCCACGCGCTTCTGGCCGAATGGATGGAAAAGGAAAGGCAGGCGGGCCGCCTCTTCGTCAACGATACGGCAAGCGCCGCCCGCATCCTCATGGACATGATGTTCGGCGCCGTGGTGACGAAGACCGGCGACGGAGCCGAATGGCCGGAACTGGAGGCGCGCAAGGACTACATGCGCCGCTGCATCCGCATCTTCGTGCACGGCACCGGAAAACCGGCCGCCCGCTAGATCGTCAGACGTAGATTTCGCGCTCGCCGAAGGGGTCGCCATCCTCGAAATTGCGCATGCCGATGCGCGAGGCGGTCTCGCTTTCGGAGGCCTGCGAGCCGTTCTGCGTCGAACTTGCCTCCTTGGCGGCCTTCGCCGCGGCGATTTCCGCCTTCAGGCTGGCGATGGCCTCTTCTATCTCGGCCTTCTTGTCCTCGTCCGTCGCCTCGGCCAGCTCGTTCTCCTTGCTGGCGAGCTTCGCTTCGAGCGCCGAGAGGCTCGACGTCCCGGAAGAAGAGGAAAGACTCACGCTTGCCGTGGTCGTCGATGAAACTGCCCCGATCATGCCAATACTGCTCCGTCATCTTTGCTGCGGAACATGTGCCATGGAAAAATTGAGGTAATACCAGCGGCGATTTCGTACCCCCGCGTCAGGTCGCGCGCTCGCGCCACCAGTCCTGCGCCTGGAGCTTCCAATAGGTAAGCTGGGCCACGGCCAGCCCGGCAAGGCCGCCGGCCCAGACCAGGCCGAAGGGCGCAAAGAGCCTGTAGCGCTCGCTGGTCCCGAGAATGCCTTCCGCCACGACCTTCCCGCCGATGGCCGTCGTGTTGAGGCCGTGGCCGCCGAAGGCGGTGCAGTACCAGACACCGGGGGCCATGCGCCCGACCTGGGGCATCAGATGGCGGGCATAGGACATGAGGCCCGACCAGGCGAGCTCCGTGCGCAGGCCCGCAAGCTGCGGATAGGTGCCGACCATCTCGGCGCGCAATTCCTTCACGAGGCCCGCCGTCGAGGCGGCGCGTGTGGTGATGCGCCCGCCCCAGAGCAGGCGCCGTCCGCCGTCGACCACCCGGTAATAGTCGCCTGCCCGCCGGTTATCGAGGATGGCGTCCGCGGTGGCGATAGCCGAGGCGATCAGGTCCGGAGCCTCCTCGCTGACCATGACATAGGTGGCGATGGGCAGGAAGGACCGCTTCAGCCGGCCGTTCAGCGCGCCGGTATAGCCGCCGGTCGCAAAGACCACATCGCGGGCCTTCACCGCGCCGGCCGCCGTCCCGAGCCGCTTTTCCGCCCCGCCGAGATCGGTGGAGGTCACGGCCGACTGTTCGAAGATGCGCCCGCCGAGCCGCTCGATCTCGCGGGCAACGGCACGGAGATAGTTGAGCGGATGCATGTGGAAGGCATTGGGGTCGCGCAGCGCCTGGAAATAGCGCTTCGACTTCAGCACCGCGCGGACCGCGTCGCGATCCATGTATTCGAGCTCGTAACCGTAGTCCCGGCGCGCTTTGTCCGCATAGGCCCTCAGGTTTTCGCCATCGTCATAGCGCAGCACGCTCATGATGCCCGGCTGCGATGCGGCGTCGGCAATGCCGAGCGAACCGATCGTGTCGCGGACGAATTCCACTCCTTCGATGGAAAGGAGATGGAGCTGGCGCGCCCTCTCCTTGCCGGCGATACGGGCAATGTCCCCATCATCCGCCGCATAGCCGGGAAAGACGAAGCCGCCGTTGCGGCCGGAAGCGCCGAAGCCGACGCTTTCGGCCTCCAGCACCGCGACGCGCCTGCCGGCGCGGGCAAGCTGAAGCGCCGCCGAAAGGCCGGCAAGGCCGCCGCCGACGATCGCCGTGTCGCATTCCACCGTGCCCGAGAGCACTGGCCGCGCCGCACGGTCCGCCATGGTCCGTCTGTAATAGGTATCCGGATAGGCCATGTCGCGCTCCCCTCAGGCGTGAAGGGCGCGGACGCTGGACGCCCGCGCCGGCGGTCCGGCGCCCCTCGGCAGCGCCGCGCTTCCTGCCGTAGCATCCGGCGGCCGGCGAGGCGAGCCTGCCGGGCTGCGATCAGGCGAGGACCGCCGCCAGCACGCTCACGCAATCGCCGGGCTTGACAAGGCCGGGGAAATGGCGGGCGGCGAGGATGCCGCCCATCTTCGCCCTCACCTCCTGCGGCAGCACGCCCGTGCGGCCGACGGGGTGGATGCGCGCGACGATGTCGCCGGCCTTCACCATGTCGCCGAGATCGGCAAGCGGCTCGATCAGGCCGCCATCCTCCGCGAAGGAAAAACAGTTGCCGTCCGGCATGTCGAGCCAGGTGGTCGGCTCCGTTTCCACGGCGCCTTTCAGGATGCCGGCCGCCTTCAGCACATTGGCGACACCCCTCTTGGCGATGCCGGCGCTTTTGGCCGTCGCCGTGCCGCCGCCGCCGAGCTCGGTGGTGATGAAGACCTTGCCCATCTCCTCGGCCGCCGTGTCGTACATGCCGACCGCGTCGATCTCCAGCATCTTCATCGACCAGGGCGCGCCGAAGGCGGAGACGAGGTCGAAGGCTTTTACCTCCTGCGCCTTGTCGGGCAGGATGTGCGCGGCGCAGAAGGGCAGGAAATCCAGCGTCCGGCCGCCCGAATGGAAGTCGAGCACGATATCGGCGAGCGGCAGCAGTTCGCGCTGGAAATAGTCGGCGATCTTCTGCGTCACCGTGCCGTCCGGCGCGCCGGGGAAGCTGCGGTTCATGTTGCCCTTGTCGACGGGCGAGGTGCGCGTGCCGGCAAGGAAGGCCGGATAGTTCATCGCCGGAACGATGATGACGCGGCCCGTCACGTCCTCGGCCTTCAGCGTGCGGGCGAGGTCGAAGAGGGCGATCGGCCCCTCGTATTCGTCACCGTGGTTGCCGCCGGTCAGCAGCGCCGTCGGCCCCTCGCCGTTCCTGACGACCGTGACCGGGATCATCACCGAGCCCCAGGCCGAATCGTCCCGGCTGTAGGGCAGGCGCAGGAAGCCGTGCTGCACCCCCTCGGCCGAAAAATCGACCGTGGGGCTGATCGGCGAGGGACGCAGGGGACGATCCAGCATGGCTCAGTCCTTCACCAGAAGCTTGCGCGGCACGTCGGCAAGGCATTCGACGCCGGTTTCGGTGATCAGGATGCTCTCCGTCGTCTCGAAGCCCATGTCCTCGAGCCAGAGGCCCGTCATGAAGTGGAAGGTCATGCCCGGCTTCAGCTCGGTCCTGTCGCCGGGGCGCAGGCTCATGGTGCGCTCGCCCCAGTCCGGCGGATAGGAAAGACCGATCGGATAGCCCGTGCGGTTGTCCTTCACGATGCCGTATTTCTTGAGGACGCCGAAGAAGGCATTGGCGATGTCCTCGCAGGTATTGCCGGGCTTGGCGACGGCAAGGCCCGCCTCCATGCCTTCCAGCGTCGCCTTTTCCGCATCGAGGAAGGCCTGCGTCGGCTTGCCGAGGAAGACGGTGCGCGAGAGCGGCAAGTGGTAACGGTTGTAGCAGCCGGCGATCTCGAAGAAGGTCCCCTCGCCCGACTTCATCGGCCGGTCGTCCCAGGTGAGGTGCGGCGCGGAGGCTTCCACGCCCGAGGGCAGCAGCGGCACGATGGCGGGATAGTCGCCGCCGATGCCGTCCGTGCCGCGGATGCCGGCATCGTAGATCTCGGCGACGAGGTCGCATTTGCGCATGCCGACCTCGATCCTGTCGAAGATGCGCTGGTGCATCTTCTCGACGATGCGCGCGGCGTTGCGCATATACTTGATTTCCGTCTCGCTTTTCACCGCACGCTGCCAGTTGACGAGCGCGGTGGCATCGACGAAGCGGGCATTCGGCAGGTGCTTCTGCAGCGAGGCGAAGGCGGCGGCGGAGAACCAGTAATTGTCCATCTCGACGCCGATCACCAGCTTGTCGAAGCCGCGCTCGGCGAGTTTCGCCGAAAGATAGTCCATCGGGTGGCGCTCGGTGGACTGCACATAGTTGTCCGGATAGCCGATGATGTTCTCGTGGCCGAGATAGACCGTGAACTTCGCGCCGTTGGCGTCCTGCCCGCGGCCGTACCAGATCGGCTCGCCCGTCGGCGGCACGACGACGCACTGGTGCACGTAGAAGGACCAGCCGTCATAGCCCGTCAGCCAGTTCATGTTCGACGGGTCGCTGGCGATCAGCACGTCGATGCCTTTTGCCTCCATGGCCTTCCGCGTCTTTTCAAGGCGCGCGTCGTACTCCGCTCTGGAGAACTTCAGGTTCGCTTGTTTCATGGCTGTTTCCTCAGCTTTCGAATGTCGTGCCGGCCTGCGCCGCCGCCGCGCGGGCAGCCGCGAGCGTGGCGATGGCCGTATCCTGGATGCCCGTGCCGGTCAGGTCCGCCACGGTGATCTCGTCGGGGCCGCTGCGGCCCGCCTTCCGCCCGGCGACGATCTCGCCGAGCTCGGGGAAGAGCGCCCCTTCCGTCACGAGACCGGCCTCGATGGCATGGTGCAATTCGCCGAGCCGGCGCGTCTGTTTCAGGCTGTCGGCGACATAGAGGCCGGCGCCCGTGATGACGGCGGGCTCGATCTCGTTCTTGTGCTCGGCATCCGAGCCCATGGCCGTGACGTGCTGGCCGGGCTGGAGCCATTCGGCCCGGAGCACCGGTGTCTCGGAGGGCGTGGTGGTGACGATGACGTCCGCCCCGTCGACCGCCGCCCGGCCGTCCGCCTCGGCGCGCACGGGAAAGCCGAGCTTCACCGTCAACTCCGCCGCAACCGCCTCGGCCTTTTCCATATCGCGCGCCCAGATGCGCGCCTCGCGGATCGGCCGGACGAGGCTGAGGGCTTCCAGCTGGAGCTTGGCCTGCATGCCCGCACCGAAGATGGCGGCGACAGAGGCATCGGGCCGCGACAGATGCCGTGCCGCGACGGCGCCGGCGGCTGCGGTGCGCACGTCGGTGAGATAGCCGTTGTCGAGCAGCACGGCCTGGACGAGGCCGGTCTTCGTCGAGAACAGCACCATCAGGCCGTTGGTGCTCGGCAGGCCGATCTTCGGATTGTCGAAGAAGCCGGGGCTGATCTTGATGGCGAAGCCGTCGAGGCCCGGCACATAGGCCGTCTTGACGTCCACCTCGCCGCGATGCTCGGGAATGTCGAGCCTGAGGATCGGCGGCATGGCGACGGCCTTGGTGGCAAGCGCATGGAAGGCCTCCTCCACGCAGGCGATGGCCTCGAGGTCGAGCGGCACGATGCGCCTGAGGTCCGCTTCGGTGAGGATCTTCATCTTCGTCATGCCGTTTCCCCGCCGTTGACGACCCGAAGGTGCTGGCCCATGTCTACGTTGCGCCCGGAAAGGATGACTGCGACGGGCCCGTCCAACTGCCCGAGCCGGCCGGACAGCAGCGCCGCAATGCCGACCGCCCCCGCGCCCTCGACCACCTCGCGCTCCTCGCGATAGGCGTGGCGCATACCGGCGGCGATCTCGGCTTCGGAAAGCAGGATCACGTCGTCGAGCAGCGCGCGGCACATTGCGAAGGTCACCGCATTGGCAAGGCCGATGCCGCCGCCGAGCGAATCGGCAAGGCTCTCCACCTCTTCCACTTGCACCGGATGCCCGGCATCGAGGCTCGCCTTCATCGCCGCGCCGCGCTCCATGGTGAGACCGATCACGCGGGCCTTCGGCGCGCGCCCCTTGACCGCCGCCGCGACGCCCGCCGCCAGCCCCCCGCCGGAAAGCGGCACGAGCACGGTCGCGGCATCCGGCATGGCCTCGACGGTCTCCAGCCCGAGCGTGCCCTGCCCCGCCACCACGGCGGGATGATCGAAGGGCGGCACCATGACGAAGCCGTCTTCGGCGACCAGCCGGTTCACCTCGACCTGCGCCTCGTCCTGCGACTTCCCGACGATGCGGACATTCGCGCCGAGCCGGCGGATTTCCGAAACCTTGTTCTCCGGCACGAGCCGCGACATGCAGATCGTCGCGACGGAACCTTCCGCCTTGGCGGCATGGGCGAGCGCCCGGCCATGGTTGCCCGTCGAGGCTGCGACGACGCCCCGCGCCCGCTCCGCAGGCGAGAGCGAAAGCACCGCATTCGTCGCCCCGCGCAGCTTGAAGCTGCCGGTCGTCTGGTGGTGTTCGAGCTTGAGGCCCACCGGCACGCCGCAGCGTTCGGAAAGCGCGGCCGAGACCAAGAAAGGCGTATGCAGAATCCGGCCCCCGATACGGCGCGCCGCCTCTTCGATATCCGCCAGGGTCACGGGAAGGTGCGTCATGGCTTACATATCCGGATAGGCGAGCGTCATCAGCCGGCCGAGCTCCGGCCGCGCGGCCTCGTCGCCGCAGAGCCTGAGGCAGGCCCAGGCGGTGGCGAGATTGCTGGTGACGACCGGCTTGCCGATGGCCGCCTCGATCCTTGCCGCAACGCCTGCCGCCCGCACCGCGGTGCAGGAGATGAAGAGCGCGTCGCTGTCGGGCGCCGTCGCCTCCTTCGCGAAGGCGACGATCTCGTCCGGCGAGATGCGTGCCATTTCCCGGTCGTCGGTGAGGCGGAGGCAGGTAAAGCGGACGATGTCGAAGCCAAGCCCCTCGAAATAGCCGGCCATCGACCGGCTGGTTTCGAGCGTATAGGGCGTGAGGACGGAGATGCGCGTCGCGCCGAAGGCCTTGAGGCCCGACACGGCGGCGGCGGTGGGTGTGACGACCGCGGCCGTGGGCTTTACCGCCTTCACCGCCGTCTCTATCTCCGCATCGCCGATGACGACGGAGGCGGAGGTGCAGGAATACATCACCACGTCGAGCGGCTCGTCCGGCAGGATGAGCGCCGCGCCGGCCGTCAGCGAGGGCTGCATGGCGCGCAGGTTCTCCGGCGTCACCGGATTGGCATAGGGAATGCGCGTCGCATAGACGCCGATCCGTTCGCTCGCCACCATGCGCTGGAAATCCACCTCGCTCGTGTGGTCGGTCGCAAGGATGATCAGGCCCACGCGCTTTTCGAGCGGGCGGTCGTCGAGTTTCGGCGCGCGGGAGGCGAGCGTCAGGTCCATCAGCGTTCCTCCAGGCGGGCATAGCGTTCTTCCAGCCAGCGCAGGAAGACGACGGAGATGAGGCTCATGATCAGGAAGAAGACGCCCACCAGCGTCATCGGCTCGATATAGCGGTAGCTGCTGTTGGCGACGCTCTTCGCCTGGTTCATCAGCTCCAGCACTGTGATGGCCGAGAGCAGCGGCGTTTCCTTGAACATGGCGATGAGATAGTTGGCGAGCGCCGGGATCATCGGCGGGATCGCCTGCGGCAGGATGACGTGGATCCAGGTCTGCCGGCCGGTGAGGTTGGTCGCCTTCGCCGCCTCCCACTGGCCGCGCGGCACGTTCTCGATGCCGGCGCGGTAGACCTCCGCCGCATAGGTGCCGTAGTGCAGGCCGAGCCCGATGACGCCGGCCATCAGCGCCGGCAGGCGGATGCCGATATCCGGCAGCACGTAGAAGATGAAATAGAGCTGCACCAGTAGCGGCGTGCCGCGGATGAACTCGACGATGAAGCCCGTCGTCTTCGCGACCGGCCTGGGCGCCGTCATGCGCAGGATGGCGAAGACAAGGCCGATGACGGCTGCGACGACCGATCCGAGCGCGGTGGCCAGAATGGTGATCTTCAGGCCCTCGAGGAGGGTCGGCATGATCTGCCAGACGAAATTCCAGTCCCATTCCATCGTCAGGTCCTCACGCCGTCGAGCCCGCGGGTCATGCGCCGCTCCAGCCAGCGCATGGCGTAGGAGATGGCGAGCGCCATCAGGAAGTAGAGAACGAGGATCGTCGCGAAGGGGATCAGCGTGCTGCCGGTCTGCGCGCGCACCACCTGGGCCTGGAAGGTCATGTCGGTGAGCGAGATCAGCGAGACGACGGCCGTGCCCTTCAAAAGCTCGATCGCATTGTTGCAGAAGGTCGGCAGCATCAGGGGCAGCGCCTGCGGCAGGATGACGTAGCGCATCGCCTGTCCCCGCGTGAGGTTGAGCGCGATGCAGGCCTCGCGCTGCTCGCGGCCGATGGCCTTGACCGCGCCGCGCACCACCTCGGCCCCGTAGGCCCCGACATTGAGCCCGAGGGCCAGAACACCCGCCTGCAGCGGCGAGAGCGTGACGCCGGCGAAGGGCAGCACGAAATAGACCCAGAAGAGCTGGACGAAGATCGAGGTACCGCGGAAGAACTCGATATAGGTGGTGGCAAGCGCCCTCACCGCCATGAAGCGGCTGACGCGGCCGAGCCCCGCGGCGAACGCCATGACGACGGCGAGCGCCGAGCCCATGACGGTCAGCTCCACCGTCACCAGCGCGCCTTGCAGGATCAGACCTATGTAGCCGGACCAGTCGGTCATCGTGTGTTCCAAGTTAGCATCAATCGGGCAAAGCCCCTCATCCGCCTGCCGGCACCTTCTCCCCGCAAGCGGGGCGAAGGGGAACCCGCACCGTTTTCCCAATCGTCAACGCAACCGACGATGGGAAACCGGAGCCAAAAGCCCCTTCTCCCCATTCACGGGGAGAAGGTCGCGGCAGCGGGATGAGGGGCCGAGCCTGCCCCTGTCACTTCGCCGCGCAGAGCTTTTCGCGCGTCGTCGACATCGCGGCGGCGGCGGAGAAGCCGTAGGGCTCGATGATCTTGGCGAATTCGCCGCTCTCCTTCAGCTTGGCGAGCTCGACGTCGAAGGCGTCGCGCAGTGCCTCGTCGCCCTTCTTGAAGGCCGCGCCGTCGCAATAGACCGGCGCCCCCTCGACCGGAGCCACGACCTCGATATTCGGGTCCTGCGCCTTGGAGACGAGGTCGTTGATGGAAAGGACCGGCAGCGAATAGACGTCGATGCGCCCGTCCTGCAGCATCTTGAGGCCGCTCTGGCCGTCCGGCACGACGATGACACGGTCGCGCGGAACGCCCGCTTCCAGCGCCAGCTTCTCTTCCGTGCCGCCGCCCGGTGCGCCGATCTTGGCATCCGGATTGTCGGCGATGTCCTTGTAGCTCTTGAGGCCGAGCGGGTTACCCTTCTTCAGCGCGAAGGCTTCGGCATCGCACAGGATCGGCTCGGAATAGGCGACGGCCGCGCAGCGCTCCGGCTTCATGAAGAGGCCGGCGGTGATGACGTCGTGGCGGCCGGCCTGAAGGCCGGGGATCATCGCGCCGTATTCCGAGATCGAGGCGACGATGTCGTCAACGCCGAGCCGCTTGAAGACCTCGCGCGCCACGTCGGGCGCCGCGCCCGAGACCTTGCCGTCGGCGGCGACGGCGGTGAACGGCGGCTCGTTGGCGATGGCGACGCGGGCAAAGCCCTGCGCCTTCAGTTCCTCCAGCTTGCTGTCGTCGGCGGCGGCCGGCACCGCCGAAACGCTTGCCGCCAGCGCGGCGATGCCGGCGGCCATGGTCAAAAACTTCCTGATCGTCATGGTTGCGAACTCCTCTGGCTGTCCTTGGTTGTTGCTTGGGGCCTTGTTTCCGGGCGGGATATCGCTCAGACGCGGTGCCCTGCCGCGATGATCTTGCGCAGGAAGGCCTGCGTGCGTTCCTGCCTGGGATTGCGGAAAATCTCGTCCGGCTTGCCCTCCTCGACGATCTTGCCGCGGTCGAAGAAGAGGATCCGGTCGGCAAAATCGTGGGCAAAACCCATCTCGTGGGTGACGAGCAGCATGGTCATGTCGGTCTCGGCGGCAAGCTTGCGCATGACGTTCAGCACCTCCTCGACCAGTTCCGGGTCAAGCGCGGAGGTGACCTCGTCGAAGAGCATGATCTTCGGCGAGAGCGCGAGGGCACGGGCGATGGCGACGCGCTGCTTCTGTCCGCCGGACAGCTGGGCGGGCATGCTCTTCGCCTTGTCGGCCATGCCCACCATGTCGAGAAGCTCCATCGCCCGCTTCTCCGCAGCCGCCCGCGCCACGCCCTTCGTCAGCATCGGCGCGAGGGTGACGTTATCGAGCACGCATTTGTGCGGGAAGAGGTTGAAGTGCTGGAAGACCATGCCGATCTTCTCGCGCATCCTGTGCAGGTGCCGGTCGTCAGCGGAAACGAGGCTGCCGTTCCTCGGCATGTGGTAGAGCTGGTCGCCGTCGACCTCGATATGGCCGTCGCTGATCGTCTCCAGCGTCATGAGGATGCGCAGGATCGTCGTCTTGCCGGAGCCGGACGGGCCGATGAGGGCGAGCTTCTCGCCGGGCAGCACCTCCATCGACAAACCGTCGAGCACGGTCAAGGGACCGTAGCGCTTCACGATGTTGTCGATGCGGATGATGGGTGCGGCCATGCATGTCTCTCCCTGCTGAGACAAGTGATGGCCTAACGATGCGCGGCGATCAAAATCATGTCAATCCGAATAATAATATCATGACAATTATTCTTCGAGCGCCCGTTTGATGGGCAATTCCGTCAGATCGCAAGCAGCAGCGCCTCCGGGCTTCCGCTGGCGAGTGAGGCGAGGATGCCGAGCCCCGTGCGCAGGTCCTGCTCGCTGGTCGAGCCGAGCGAGATGCGCACGGCCGGGTGCCAGCTCTCGCCGCAGGTGCGGAAGGACGAGCCCGGCGCGATGGCGACACCGCGAAGGCGCGCCTGCGAGACGAACCCCTCCTCGCTGTGGCCTTCCGGCAGCGGCAGCCAGACATGCAGGCTCTGCGGATGGGCATTGTAGGGCAGGCCCGCGAAGGCCTCTTCCGCGATGGCGTGGCGCACAGCAAGCGCCCGGCGCTGCCAGTTGACCAGCTCCATCGCCGTGCCGTCGCCGACCCAGCGCGTGGCGATCTCCGCGATGGAGGGCGTCGCCATCCAGTTGGAGACGAGATGGCGGTTGGCGACGGCCGCGACATAGCGGTCGGGCGCGGCGAGATAGCCAATGCGCAGACCCGGCACCGTGATCTTGGTGAAGCCCGTGACGTAGAGCGTGCGCTCCGGGGCGAATGCCGCGATCGGCGGCGTGCCGCCCTCGACGAGCGGCCCGAGGATGTCGTTCTCGACGATCGCGATATCGTGCCTCCGCGCGACCTCGGCAAGCGCCTGCCGGCGCTCCGCGCCCATCAGCGTCGCGGTCGGGTTGATCACCGAGGGCTGGAGGAAAACGGCGCGGATGACGCCCTTGCGGCAGGCCTCGTCCAGCGCCTCGGGGATCATGCCGTCGCGGTCGATCGGCAGGCCCTCCAGATGCAGGCCGAGATAGCTGGAAAGCGGCACCAGCGTGTGGTGGCTGATCGCCTCCGCTGCGATGGTCGCGCCGGGCGGGGCGGCGCTCATCAGCGCGGTGGTGATGCCGGATGTCGCGCCGTTGGTGAGGTTGATGTTGAGCGGCGAGATGTCGAGCCCGCAGCGCGCCAGCCATTCGGCGGCGACCTTGCGGTGGCGCGGGAAGACCATGTTCGGCCGGAAGGAGAGCGCCGAACTCGACGGCAGGTTTTCCGCAAGCCAGCCGAAGGCCTCGCGCATGCGCTCCAGGTGGATCTGCTCGCAGACGGGTTTGAGGATCGACAGGTCCACCAGCTCGCCGAGGCGTTCCGGCAGGTAGGGCGGTTCCGGCTCCTTCGGCCGGGTCTGCACGAAGGAGCCGCGGCCGATCTCGCCGGAAATCAGCCCGCGGCGGATCAGCTCGTCATAGGCGCGGCTGACAGTCTGGACGGAGAGCTTCAGGTCGTCGGCGAGCTTGCGATGGGTCGGAAGGCGGGCACCGTTCGCCAGCAGGCCGTCCTGGATGGCGCGGGCGAACTGCTCGGCGAGGGAGAGATAGGCCGGCCGGCGCAACTGGGATATATCGGGTCGCCAATTTGTCATGATTTCAACACTGCGCAAATTCAGGTCAATTGACAATGGCGAAATGGCTTTCCATTGTCTTTTTCCCTGCTTTGACATGATCCCCGCCCGGAGGGCGCCCCGCATGAAACTCGACGCCATCGACCTGCGCATCCTGGAGGCGATCCAGGAGAACGGACGCATCACCAAGCTGGCGCTGGCGGAGCGGGCCGGCCTTTCCCCCACGCCCTGCTGGCTGCGCCTGCGTAAGCTGGAAAAGGCGGGCATCGTCACCGGCTATCATGCGCGCGTCGCGGTGCGGCGCATCGCGCCCGTCGCCAGCGTCCTGATGGAAGTCACGCTCGCCAACCATCGCCAGGCCGATTTCGACCGTTTCGAGCGCGCCGTGGCGGCGATACCGGAAATCGTCGCCTGCTGGTCCGTCGGCGGCGGCGTCGACTACGTGCTGAAGATCATGGCGGCGGATATCGACGCCTACCAGCGCCTCGTCGACGGCCTGCTCGACCGCGACCTCGGCATCGACCGCTACTTCACCTACATCGTCACCAAGACGGTGAAGGAGGAGACCGCCCTGCCGCTTTCGGCGCTGCTGCCCTCCTCCGAATAGAGAGATTGTCTACGGCGCCCCGCACCTTTGGCCAAAGTCTCTGCGGCCGGCCCCGCCAATAGACAATCTGACGCCCGGCCTCTGGCAGACTCCTTCCGACAGCCAGAGGAGGCCGCCATCATGACCGCCGTATTCGCCAGAACCGTCTTCCACGAAGCGCTTGCACAGCTGCGCGACCCCCACCTGCTGCGCGAACTTGCCTATGTCGGCGGCCGCTGGGTGGCGGGGCGCGGCGGCGCCAGCTTCCAGGTGACGGATCCTGCCTCCTTCGCAACGCTCGCCTATGTCGCGGCGCTCGACGGCGACCAGACGGCCGACGCCGTCACCGCGGCAGCGCAAGCCTTTCCCGCCTGGCGGGACAGGCTGCCGCAGGAGCGGGCCGCGATCCTGCGAAAATGGCACGCCCTCATGCTGGAGGCGCGCGAGGACCTTGCACTGCTGATGACGTTGGAACAGGGCAAGCCGCTTGCCGAATCGCGCGGCGAGATCGATTACGCCGCCTCGTTCGTCGAATGGTACGCCGAGGAAGGAAAGCGCCTCAACGCCGAGAGCGTCACCAGTCACCTGCCCGGCGCGGAGATGATCGTGCGGCGCGAGGCGCTCGGGGTCGTCGGCATCGTGACGCCGTGGAACTTCCCCTCCGCCATGATCACCCGCAAGGCCGCGGCGGCGCTCGCCGCCGGCTGCACCGTCGTCGCCCATCCCTCCAGCGAAACGCCGCTCTCGGCGCTTGCCCTTGCCGAGCTCGGCGAGCGCGCCGGCCTTCCCGCCGGTGTCTTCAACGTGGTGACGGGAGACGCCGCCACCATCGTCGGCCGCATGAATGCCGACCCGCGCGTGCGGGCGATGAGCTTCACCGGCTCGACGCAGATCGGCCGGCGGATCGTCGCCGAGAGCGCGCCGACCATGAAGCGCCTCGTCATGGAGCTCGGCGGCCATGCGCCGCTGATCGTCTTCGCCGATGCCGATATCGACAGGGCCGCCGACATCGCGGTCAATGCCAAGTTCGCGACCTCCGGGCAGGATTGCCTTGCCGCCAACCGCATCTATGTCGAGCGCCCGGCGCTCGCCGCCTTCACGACGGCTTTCGAGGCCCGCATCAAGGTGCTGAAGGTGGGCCCGGGACTGGAGCCGGGCAGCGAGATCGGCCCGCTGATGCACGAGCGCGCCATCGCCAAGGTGGAGGAGCAGGTAGCCGATGCGGTGAAACGCGGCGCAAGGCTGCTGACGGGCGGCAGGCGACACAAGGCCGGCCCGCTGTTCTACGAACCGACGCTCCTCGTCGACGTGCCGGACGACGCTCAGATCATGCGCGAGGAGACCTTCGGGCCCGTCGCCGCCGTCACCGCCTTCAACGGCGAGGCGGAGGTGATCGCCCGGGCCAACGACACCGAATACGGCCTCGTCGCCTATGTCGTCACCGAGAACGGCGCGCGCCAGATGCGCCTTTCCCGCGCGCTGGAATACGGCATGGTGGCCGTCAACCGCGTGAAGATCACCGGCGGCCCCATCCCCTTCGGCGGCTGGAAGCAATCCGGCCTCGGCCGCGAGGGCTCGCGCCACGGCATGGAGGCCTTCACCGAACTCAAATATCTCTGCATCGACACCGCTGCCTGAAAGGAAAGACCATGGCCGACAGACGCAACGAACTCATCGCCTGGGACCGCGACCACTTCTTCCATCCCTCCACCCATATGGGCATGCACGCCCGCGGCGAGACGCCCACCCGCGTCATCGGCGGCGGCGAGGGCGTCCACATCACCGACACGAACGGCAGGACGAGCCTCGACGCCTTTGCCGGCCTCTATTGCGTCAATGTCGGCTACGGCCGCCAGAAGATCGCCGACGCCATCGCCGAACAGGCCAAGAACCTCGCCTACTACCATGCCTATGTCGGCCACGGCACGGAAGCCTCGATCACCCTTTCCAAGATGATCATCGACCGCGCGCCCGAAGGCATGAGCCGCGTCTATTTCGGCCTGTCTGGCTCGGACGCCAACGAGACGAACATCAAGCTCATCTGGTACTACAACAACATCCTCGGCCGGCCGGAGAAGAAGAAGATCATCTCGCGCTGGCGCGGCTATCACGGCTCGGGCGTCATGACCGGCTCGCTGACCGGCCTTCACCTCTTCCACAACGCCTTCGACCTGCCGCGCGCACCGATCCTGCACACGGAAGCCCCCTACTTCTTCCGCCGGCCGGACCGCGCGATGAACGAGGAGCAGTTCTCGCAATATTGCGCCGACAAGCTGGAGGAGCTGATCCTCGCCGAAGGGCCGGAGACGGTCGCCGCCTTCATCGGCGAACCCATCCTCGGCACCGGCGGCATCGTGCCGCCGCCGAAAGGCTACTGGCAGAAGATCCAGGCCGTGCTCAACAAGTACGACATCCTGCTCGTCGCCGATGAGGTCGTGACCGGCTTCGGCCGCCTCGGCACCATGTTCGGCTCCGACCATTACGGCATGAAGCCGGCGCTGATCACCATCGCCAAGGGCCTGACCTCGGCCTATGCGCCGCTCTCCGGCACCATCGTCTCCGACAAGGTCTGGGATGTGTTGGTGAAGGGTTCGGACGAGCTCGGCGCCATCGGCCATGGCTGGACCTATTCGGCCCATCCGATCTGCGCCGCTGCGGGCGTCGCCAATCTCGAGCTGATCGACGAGCTCGGCCTCGTCGAGAACGCGGGCTCCACCGGCGCCTATTTCCGGGACGGGCTGGCAGAGGCCGTCGGCAGCCACAAGCATGTCGGCGAAGTGCGCGGCGACGGCCTGATGGCGGCCATCGAATTCGTCGAGGACCGGGACGACCGCACCTTCTTCGACCCCGCCCGCAAGATCGGCCCGCAGGTCGCCGCCGCCCTGCTGGAGCGCGGCGTCATCGGCCGCGCCATGCCGCAGGGCGATATCCTCGGCTTCGCCCCGCCGCTCTGCCTGACGCGCGAGGAGGCCGACACCGTGGTGAAGGCGACCGCCGACGCCGTGAAGTCGGTCCTCGGCTGACCCCCATCGGGGTCAGTGCAGGCCGAAGAGGGTCAAGAGGTCCTCGCGGTAGCGCACGAATTCCGGTGCGCTCCGGTCGCGCGGGCGCGGCAGGTCGATCTCGATCAGCCGCGGCGCCGCACTCTTCTCGCGCGGCAGGATGAGGATGCGGTCGGCAAGATAGACCGCCTCTTCGAGATCATGGGTGACGAGGATCGTGGTCACGTCCTCGTCACGCCAGATGCGCGTCAGTTCCTGCTGCATGCCGATCTTCGTCATGGCGTCGAGCGCGCCGAGCGGTTCGTCGAGCAGCAGGATTTCCGGCTGCACCGCCAGCGCCCGGGCAATGCCGACGCGCTGGGCCATGCCGCCGGAAAGCTGACGGGGATAGGCGTTCTCGAAGGCCTGCAGGCCGACGAGCTGGACATAGCGCCGCGCCCGGTTCCGCGCTTCGGCCCGGCTGACGCCGCGCGTATCGAGCCCGAAGGCGACGTTCTCGATCACCGTCAGCCAGGGTAGCAGGCGCGGCTCCTGGAAGATGACCGCGCGCTCGGCGCCGACGCCGGAAACGGCCTTGCCGTCGATCAGCACCTCGCCGCCATCGGCATTCTCCAGCCCGGCGAGGATGCGCAGCAGCGTGGTCTTGCCCGAGCCGCTGGCACCGACGATGGCAAGGCTTTCGCCCGAGCGGATCTGGAGGTTGAGGTCGGCGAGGACCGGCAGCGGCCGGCCCTCCAGCGTGTAGTTTTTCGAGAGGTGACGGATCGTCACCTCTCCACGGATCGTTTCAGCGGAAAGGCTCATCGGGCACGCCTCAGTTCGTTGCCGTTTCGGGGGAATAGAGAATGTCCTTGGCCACGAGCTGGCCGTCCTTCAGCTTGCCCTCGCGCACCAGGACGTCGATCCAGAACTGCACGTCCCGCTCGACCGGCAGGCCGCCGGCGCGAACGCCGTAGCCGCGGAAATACTGGGCGATGTCCGGGTTCTCGCCGCGCGCCTCCAGCGCTTTCGCGAGGATCTTGCGCGTTTCCTCCGGATGCTCGCGGGCAAAGTCGAGGGCGCGGGCCGACTGCTCCACGAAAGTCTTCGCCGCCTCGGGATGGGCCTTCACGAAATCGCGCCGCAGGACGACGAAGCCGCCGGCGATCTCGCCGAGGACGTCCGTGTCGCCGAAGACGGCGCGAATACCCCCGTTCTTGCGCGCCGCGCCCTCGAACGTGGTCTGCCAGAAACCGAAGGCCGAGATGTCGACCTGGCCGGAACGCAGGACCTGTTCGAGCTGCGGACCGGGCACGACCACCTGGTTGGCCGCATCCGTCGGCAGGCCGGCCGAATGCAGCGCCTCGCGGATCGTATGGTCGAGATGCGCGCCGAGCGTGTTGACGGCGATGCTCTTGCCGGCGATGTCCTTGATCTCGTGGATCGGGCTGTCCTCCAGCACATAGAAGACCGACTGCACATCCTTGTTGATGCCGTTGGAGGGATAGGCGGCGACGAAATCGTTGCCGACGGCGATGGAATTGAGGACGGCCGCGGTCGCCGCGCTGCCGATCTCGACGTCCCCGGAGGCGAGCGCGATCAGCGAGGCCGGCCCGCCGCCGGCATAGCCGACATTTTCGAGCGTGATGCCGGTGCCCTTGAAGTAGCCGAGCTCCTCGGCAAGCTCATGGGCGGAAAGGTCGCCCTGGCTGGCGAGATAGCGCAGCGTCACCTCTTCCGCCGAGGCGGCGCCGGCAAGGCCGAGGAAAAGGGCGGCGGAAAGAAGCAGCCTGCGGGAATGGAAGGTCATGTCTGTTTCCTTTGGGAAAGAAGAGAAAGGGGAGGATCAGGCGGCGGGTTGCGCCCAGCGGCACAGCTTGCGCTGGAGAAGGACGAGCACGGCGTTGGCGGCAAGGCCGAGGAGCGCGAGCAGCAGGATCGCCGCGAACATCAGCGGGATCTGGAAATTGTACTGCGCGTTCATCACCTGGAAGCCGATGCCCTTGTTGGCGCCGATCATCTCCGCCGCGATGAGGAGCAGGAGCGCCGTGGTGGCCGAGAGCCGCAGGCCGACGAAGATGGCCGGGACCGACGCCGGCAGCACGACGCGGCGGAAGATGGCGAACCGGCTCGCCCCGTAGGTCCGCGCCATCTCGACCAGCTTCGTGTCCACCTCCTTCACGCCGCCGATGGTCGACAGCAGGAGGGGAAACAGCGTCGCCCAGAAGATGACGAAGACCTTCGAGGTCTCGCCGAGGCCAAGCAGCAGGATGAAGACCGGATAGAGCGCCAGCGCGGAGGTCTGGCGGAAGAACTGGAACAGCGGGTCGAGCGCCTGTTCGACGATGCGCGCCTGCCCCATGACGAGGCCGAGCGGAATGCCGACGGCAACCGCCGCGGCAAAGGCGATGCCCGCCCGCTGGAGGCTGATGGCGATATCGTCGACCAGCGCACCGCTGGAAATGTTGCTCCACAGGGCGGAGACGATGACGTCGAGCGGCGGGAAGACCGCCGGATTGACCCAGCCCCGGCTGCTGGAAATCTGCCAGAGCGCCAGGAAGGCGAGCACCAGCCCGTAGCGGGCGATGAAGGCGGGAAGCGCCGCCTTCAGCTTCGTGGCGAACAGCGAGGGCTGGGCCGCGAGGCTGAAATCCGCCCCGAGCGTGGAGTTGACGTTCTCGTAGGACATGGTTTCCTCCCTACTCGGCAGCCTGGACGGCGGCGCGCGCGCCGGCCCAGCGGTTGACGGGGAACGGCAGGCCGAGGTTTTCCCGCAGCGTCCTGCCTTCGTATCGCGTGCGGAACAGGCCGCGGCGCTGAAGCTCGGGGATCACCAGGTCGACGAAATCGTCGAGCGCTGTCGGCAGCCAGGGCGGCAGGATGTTGAAGCCGTCGGCGGCCTCGTTCTCGAACCATTCCTGCAAGGTATCGGCGATCGTCTCGGCCGTGCCGACCACGGTGAAGTGACCGCGCGCGGTGGCGACCCACTGGTAGAGCTCGCGGATCGAGAAATTGTTCTCGTCGGCGATCTGGCGGATGAGCGCCTGCCGGCTCTTCAGCCCTTCCGTCGGCGGGGCCGGCGGCAGGGGACCGTCGATGTCGTAGCCGCGAAGGTCGAGCGTGCCGCCGGTCAGGCCGTTGAGGAGGCCGACGCCGTCCTCCTCGAGGATGAGCGAAGTCAGGCGGTCGTATTTCTCCTTCGCCTCCGCCTCGGTACGGCCGACGAAGGGCGCGACGCCGGGCATGATGAGGATATGGTCGGGGTTGCGGCCGAGGCCCCGGGCGCGGGCCTTGATGTCGCGGTAGAATTCCTGCGCCGTCTCGATGTGCTGGTGCGCGGTGAAGATCACCTCGGCGGTCGCCGCGGCAAGCCCGCGCCCGTCGTCCGACTGCCCCGCCTGCACGATCACCGGATGGCCCTGCGGCGAGCGGGGCACGTTGAGCGGCCCGCGCACCTGGAAGTGCTCGCCGCGATGCTCGCTCTCATGCAGCTTTTCCGGGTCGTAGAAGACACCGCTCTCCTTGTCGCGGATGAAGGCGTCGTCCTCGAAACTATCCCAGAGCGACTTGACCACCTCGACATGCTCGGCCGCGCGGCGATAGCGGGCGGCATGGGGAAGCTGGGTCTCGAGGTTGAAATTCTGCGCGGTCGCATCGCCCGTCGTCGTGACGACGTTCCAGCCGGCCCGCCCGCCGGAGATGAGGTCCAGCGAGGCGAATTTACGCGCCGTGTTGTAGGGCTCCTCGTAGGTCGTCGAGGCCGTGGCGATGAAGCCGAGATTGGTGGTGAAGCCGGAAAGCGCGGCAAACAGCGTCACCGGCTCGAAACCCGCCACGCGGGCGCTGCCGCCCTCCCGCGCACCGCCGAAGCCGATGGAAAGGTTGTCGGCGAGGAAATAGGCGTCGAACAGGCCGCGTTCGGCCGTCCGGGCAAGCTGCTTGTGGAATTCCAGACTGGTCGCGCCGTCCACCGGCTGGTCCGGGTGCCGCCATGCGGCAATGTGCTGTCCGCCACCGGGAAGGAAGGCGCCAAGCCTGATCTTGCGTGTCATGTCGTTTCCTTTCGTCTCGACAGGTCGGCCGTCATGCGGCCGCAGGTTTCCGATCCCGCCGGCGGCGGGTGATGCATGCGTTGAAGGGGTATTGCGGGATTAGAGGCCGTTCAGCCGTTGCCGGCGACGGCGTGGTAGCGGCCGTCCTGGTAGAGCAGCGAGCGGCCGGAGCCGATGCGGATCGCCAGCACCTTGCCGATGACGAGGACATGGCTGTGCCGCTCAATGGCCTCCTCGACGGTACAATCGATCGCCGCGACCGCATCGGCGAGCAGCGGCGCGCCGCTCGCGGCCGTCGTCCAGTCCGCGCCGTGGTAGCGCTCGGCGCCGCGCAGCCCGCCGCGGCCGGCGAACTGGTTGGCGAGCGCCTCGTGTCCGGGCCCGATGACGTTGATGCCGAGATGGCCGTAGCGCTGGACGACCGGCCAGGTGGAGGACGTACGGTTGAGGGAAACCAGCATGCGTGCCGGCTCGACGGAAAGCGCGGTCGCGGAGGTGACGGTGGCGCCGGTGCGGGCCTCGCCCTCTCCCGCCGTGATGATGCTGACCCCGCCGCCCAGCGTGCGCAGGGCCGCCTTCAGGTGATCGGCAACCGCCGGCTGGCCGGCGCCCTCCGCCCTCGAAGAGTTGAAATGCGCGCTTTCGATATGTGCATTCATCGTTCCCGCTCCGCTTGAACCTCTTGGCTGTTTCAAGAGATAGCAAGCGGAGACGGGTGGATGGAGGCACGCCTTTTCTTATTTGACTATTTTTATAGAAAATATGCTTTTCTAGTTTTCCCTGCCTATTTCGCTCCCTCGTCGGCGGGGCCGGCATGCATGATGGTATCGTTTTCCGGGCCGTCGACGACGAGGTAGCCTGCAAGGCCGCGCTCGGCGCGCGACAGCGCGTGGTCGACCAGAACGTAATGCCCGCCGCGGTCGATCTTGAAATCGACGATCGTGGCGCCGCCCGGCGGCACGGTGACGGTCTGCACGTTCGTCGTCGGCGGGTTGGTCACGCTGCCGAACGTATAGACGTGGTCGAAGATCTCGCCGATGACGTGGAAGGACGAGGTGTAGTTCGGTCCGCCGACACCGAAGAAGATACGCACCGTCTCACCGGCGCTGGCATAGAGCGGGTGGGATTTCGTGAGCGCGCCGACGGCACCGTTGAACAGGAAATATTCCGGCCGTTCGGAGGACAGCTTGTCGTAGTCCATCTCCATGTCGCCCTTCGTGCCGAAGGGCTCGACCGTGTAGAGCTCGCCCTGCATGACGTAGAACTCGCGGTCGACCTGCGGCAGGCCGCCCTCGGGCTCGACGAGGATCATGCCGTACATGCCGCTGGTGATGTGGTGCGCGACGCTCGGCGTCGCGCAATGGTAGACATAGATGCCGGGTTTCAGCGCCTGGAAGGTGACGATGCTCTCCTCGCCGGGCGCGGTCTGGGTGAAGTCCGCGCCACCGCCGGGGCCGGTCGCCGCGTGGAAGTCGACCGAATGCATCATCACGCTGTCGGACGCGTTCTTCAGATGGACCTCGACCGTGTCGCCGACGCGCACGCGCACGAAGGGACCGGGCACCTTGCCGTTGAAGGTCCAGTAGACGTAGGTGGTGCCGTCATCGAGGCGGCCTTTCAGCTCGACCGTCTCGAAATCGACGCGAACGACCTGCGCGGGCCGCGAACCGATCGGGCCGGGAAGGTCCGCCGGATCGTGCACGATGTCGGCGGCATCCATGTCCATCGTCTCGCGCGCGCCGGGCATGACGCGCAGCAGGCCTTCCATGCCGGCAAGCCGGTGGCCGGCGATCGAGCAGAAATAGGCGAATTCGCCCACCTTGTTCGCCGTGAAGGAGAAGGTGGAGGAGGCATTCTTGCCGACGACGACCGAGGAGCGCGCAGCATACTGGTCGATGACCACGTCATGCTCGGCGCCCTCGCCGTTGATGAGGTTGATCTGCACGATCTCGCCCTCGTGCACCATCAGTTCGGGATTGATCTTCCCGTCGATGTCGCCGCCGACGCCGATATAGACCATGCGGCCGGCCGCGATGCCGGTCCTGAGGGTAAAGGTGGTAGCGCTATGGTAGCTCGTGCCGAGCGCCGGGTCGGCTCGCGACTGGGTCGCCTCCCCGCCGGACGCCGCATCCGCCTGCCCGCCCGCCTGCTCGCTTGCCGGCTGGGCGCCGTGGTCATGGGTTTGCGCCGCCGCGGGCATCGCAAGGAAGGCCACGGCCACAAGGCCGAGCACGGGCAAGAGCGCATGGCGTACCCGCCGGGCGGGCAGCAGATAGGCCGAAAGCATTGCCGTAACGGCGGCGAGCGCCGTTAGAACCAGGTTCGTCATGGGTCCCTCCATTTCCTTGCGGATCTATTGCCTGATAAGGATCGTCTAGCATGGCTGCGTGACGGTGGATTTGCGAAAAGACAAGAATCGGCGCGCAAGCGGCGCGGCCGCAGTAGTCCCGAAGGGACCGCCCGAAACCGTCGATCATGAAAAAGAACGGCGTCATGCTGCGTCCTTTCAGGCGGGATCGAGCGCGCTCGCTTTGTGGGCCGCGCCATGGCCGGTCTTGTCGCTCCTGATTTCGTATCGGGGATCGTCCTCGCTCGCGCGATGGGTGTGGCCCTTGTGGCCGAAGGCGCCGGCATGGACCGCGATGATCGTGCCCGGTACGCGGCCGGCCTCCGAGTTCCAGCTTACGTGATCGCCGATCCTGAACCGCTTCGCCATATCCCGCCTCCTCCGCTCCGGCGCAACATGCCGGCCCGAACGGACGACAGTATCGGCCGGTTCCGGACGAGGTGGCAAGACTGCACGGAAAAATTGTCGGGCCGCGGACGGACGATGCCGCTAGAGTGCGCCGCGCACCCGCTCCCAGGCATTCGACAGGTGGCGCCCCAGGACGGCGGCAAGCCGGTCCTGGTCGCGGGCTTCAAGCGCCGTCATCATCTCCTCGTGCTCCGCCACGGCCGCCGCCCATTTCTCCGGCCCTTCGTGGCCGATGAAACGGATGCGCTTGAGCCGCGTCTGCAGCATCGCATGGATTTCGGCGAGCGGCGCATTGCCGGACAATGCAACGATCGCCGTGTGGATCGCCTGGTTGAGCTTGTAATATTCGAGACGGTCGCCGGCCCGGTAGCGCTGGATCATGCGGTCGTGCAGGACGCGGATCTCCGCGACCTCCTCGTCCCGCGCCACCGTGCAGGCAAGCCTTCCGGCAAGCTCCTCCAGATTGGCGAGGACCAGCAGCATGTCCTGCACGTCCTTGGCGCCGAAGCGCTTCACGACCGCGCCGCGGCTGGGCACGAGTTCGACGAGCCCCTCGCTGGCCAGATACTTGATGGCCTCGCGCAGCGGCGTGCGCGAAACGCCCAGCATCTGGCCGAGCTGGCCTTCGTTGAGGCGCGTCCCGGGCGAAAGATGCCCCTCTATGATCATGTCGCGCAGGCGGCTGACCAGCGTGTCATGCAACGCCGTGCGGCGGATCGGTCCCGGCAAGTCGCTGCGCGGGCGCTCCAAACTACTGATCTCGTTCATGTTCCTGGTCTGTGTCTTTCAAGTTCAGCCTGACGGCACCAGCCGTCGACGGTGATTTGGCACGAGCATGGAGAGCCCGGGCGGCGGCGTCAACGGAAAATGCTGCATACAGAATACAAAAGACTTGATGCAATATTCAATATGCTCTATGAAGTCTGCATACAGAATGCAGCGGAGGAGCTTCATCATGACCGAGAGCGCAGAGAATGTGCGTCCCGTTATCGCGCTTGCCATGGGCGACCCGGCCGGCATCAGCCCCGAACTGACCGCGCGCATCATCGCGCTCGACGACGTCAAGGCCGCCGCGCATCTGGTGGTGATCGGCGACCGCCGCATTCTCGACGAAGGCGCAAGGGCCGCCGGCCTCACGCTAGACCTGGAGCCGGCCACGCTCGAGACGTTCCAGCAGGCGGGCCGCCAGCGCCACGTCTTCATCGACCTCGGCCACCTCGACCCGGCCGACGTCGCGCGCGGCGAGGCCACGCTTGCCGGCGGCACCTTCGCAACGACCAATTTCCGCACCGCCCTCCAGCTTGCCGACGAAGGCAAGGCCGACGCCGTCTGCTTCACGCCCTTCAACAAGAAGGCGATGCGCTACGCCTATCCCGGCTATGACGACGAGATCCGCTTCGTCGCCGACGTCATCGGCTTCTCCGGCAAGGTTCGCGAGTTCAACGTTCTGGAGAAGGTCTGGAATGCGCGGGTCACCTCGCACATCCCGCTGAAGGACGTAGCGGCCGCCCTTTCGGTCGAGGCGATCCTTGCCGAGATCGAGCTGACGGCCACCTGCCTTCGCAATGCCGGCTACGACGATCCGAAGATCGCGGTCGCTGGCCTCAACCCGCATGCCGGCGACGGCGGTTCCTTCGGCATGGAGGAGATCGACATCATCGAGCCCGCCGTCGCCGCGGCGAAGGCGCGCGGCTTCAACGTCGAGGGCCCGTTCCCGGCCGACACGGTCTTCCTGCGCGCGCTGAAGGACGGCTTCCAGGCGGTCATGACCATGTATCACGACCAGGGCCAGATCGCGATGAAGCTCATGGGCTTCGACAAGGGCGTCACCATGATGGGCGGCCTGCCCTTCCCGCTCTGCACGCCGGCCCACGGCACGGCCTATGACATTGCCGGCAAGGGCATCGCCGATGTCGGCGCCAGCCGCGAGGCGCTGCTGCTTGCCGCCCGCATGGCGAAAAAGGCGGCCGCACGCTCGGCAGCGGCCTGATCGGCGGAGAATTTCAGGTATACCGGCATAGAGGAGGCTCGTGCCGGGATCATCCCAACGGAGGAGCAAGATGAAGAAGTCCCTTACCATCGCCTGCATCGCAGCGGCCGCGGCAAGCGTCGCCATGCCTGCCTTTGCCTTCGAGCCGGAGCGTCCGGTCGAATTCGTCGTCACGGCCGGCCCCGGCGGCGGCACGGATATTTTCGCCCGCACCATCCAGGCGATCATCACCAAATACGAGCTGATGAAAGCGCCGATCGTCGTGGTCAACAAGGGCAGCGCCGGCGGTGCGGAAGGCTTCGTCTACGCCGCGACCGCCAAGGGCGACGCCTACAAGCTGACCTTCGGCACGAACAACGCCTATCTCCTGCCGATCCGCGCCAAGGTGCCCTACACCGAGGCCGACCTGACGCCGGTGGCCGCCCTTGCCTCGGACGAATTCGTGCTCTGGGTCAACGGCAAGTCGGACGTCAAGACGGCCGCCGACTTCATCGCCAAGGCGAAGGCCGCCCCGGGCGAGCTGAAGGTCGCCGGCAGCCAGTCCAAGGACGTCGACCAGATCCTCACCTCGATGATCAACGACGCGACGGGCGCCGATATCGGCTACGTTCCGTTCAAGAGCGGCGGCGAAGCGGCCGTGCAGCTTGCCGGCGACCACGTCGCCGCCAACGTGAACAATCCGAGCGAGAACCTCGGCCAGTGGCAGGCGGGCATGGTCAAGCCGGTCTGCGTCTTCAAGTCGGAACGGCTGAAGAGCGAGGCGAAGGTTGCCGGTAACGAAGGCTGGAGCGATATCCCGACCTGCAAGGAATCCGGCATCGCCATCGACAACTACGCCATGCCGCGTACCGTCTGGATGGCCGCCGGCGTCGAGCCGGACGCGGTCGCGTTCTACGCGGACGTGCTGAAGAAGGTCTCCGAGACGCCGGAATGGCAGAAATACCTCGCCGACACCTCGCAGTCCGGCACCTACATGAGCGGCGCGGAGTTCTCCGACTTCATCAAGAAGGACGAGACGGCCGTTTCCGAAGTGCTCAAGCGTGAAGGCTGGCTCGCCAACTGAGCCCCGCTTTCATCCCGCCTCGTTCCGGGCGCAAGACCGCCGCACGCCTGTTGCGGCGGGCTCCATGCGGGTGCCGGTTTCGGCGCCCGCCTCTTTCGGAAAGGGTTTGATCCATGAGTGAGAATAGCGTGAGCGGTCTTTCCCGCTTCGCCATGGAAGCGGCGGTCGCGCTTCTGACGGGCGCCTTCGGCATCGCCGTCGCCTATGGCTCGATCGAGGCCGATGCCGGCTGGACCGACATGGGCCCGGGCGCCGGCTACTTTCCCTTCTACATCGGCCTCCTGATCACGTTCGGCAGCGCGATGAACCTCATCTATGCCTTCGTCAAGCACCGCGGCACGGGCGAGATCTTCGTCGACATGGGGCGCTTCAAGGTGGTGCTCGGCTTCCTGCTGCCGCTCGTCGCCTTCGCCGCGGTCTCCACCGTCCTCGGCCTTTACGTCGGCACGGCGCTCTACATCGCCGGCACGATGATCTTCCAGAGCAAATATAAGTGGTGGGCCGGCCTTGCGACGGGCATCGGCGTCTCGCTCTTCTTCTTCGTCATTTTCGAGATCGGCTTCAAGGTTCCGCTCCTGAAGGGCCCGGTCGAGGCGTTCTTCGGGATCTACTGATCCGGGGGATGCCTGTCTTCGGAGGAAAGACATGGAAAATATCGGTCTCCTCATGGAAGGCTTCGGCCATATCCTGAGCTTCAACCACATCCTGCTCATGATGCTCGGCGTCACGCTGGGCATCCTCGTGGGCGTGCTGCCGGGCCTCGGCGCGCCGAACGGCGTGTCGCTGCTCCTGCCGCTCACCTTCTCGATGGACCCGATCTCCGCGATCATCCTGCTCTCCTGCATGTACTGGGGCGCGCTCTTCGGCGGATCGACCACCTCCATCCTCTTCAACATCCCGGGCGAGCCCTCCTCCGTCGCCACGACCTTCGACGGCTATCCGCTGGCGCGAAAGGGCGAGGCGAGCCGGGCATTGACGCTCGCCTTCGTGTCGGCCGGCCTCGGCGCGCTTGCCGGCGTCGTGATGATCACGCTGCTCTCCGGCTGGGTCGCCAACTTCGCGCTGCGCTTCTCCTCGCCCGAATATTTCGCCGTCTACTTCCTCGCCTTCGCCAGCTTCATCTCGATGGGCGCGCAATCGCCGTTCAAGACGCTTGTGTCGATGATGGTGGGATTTGCGCTCGCCTCCGTCGGCATGGACACGATTTCCGGCAACCTGCGCCTGACCTTCGACATTCCCGAGCTCATCAAGGGCGTCTCCTTCCTCGTCGCCGTCATGGGCCTCTTCGGCATCGGCGAACTGCTGCTGACGGCTGAAGAGGGCCTGCGCTTCGACGGCATCAAGGCGCGCGTCAGGCTCTCCGAGATCGGCCGCACCCTGATCGAGATGCCCCGCTACTGGTTCACCATCGCCCGCTCCATGGTGATCGGCATCTGGATGGGCATCACGCCGGCAGGCCCGACCGCCGCCTCCTTCATGAGCTATGGCGTCGCCCGCCGCTCGGCCCGCGACAAGTCGCAGTTCGGCAAGGGCGATCCGCGCGGCATCATCGCGCCGGAGACGGCCGACCACTCCGCCGGCACCTCCGCGCTCCTGCCGATGCTCGCGCTCGGCGTGCCGGGCTCGGCGACCGCGGCGGTTATGATGGGCGGCCTGATGATCTGGGGCCTCACCCCCGGCCCGACGCTCTTCACCGACCGGCCGGATTTCGTCTGGGGCCTCATCGCCTCCATGTATCTCGGCAATATCGTCGCCGTGATCCTCGTCATCGCCACCGTGCCGCTCTACGCCTCGATCCTGCGCATCCCCTTCGCCATCATCGGGCCGGTCATCGTCGCCGTCATCTTCTCCGGCGCCTACCAGGTCGGCAATGCGGTGAGCGACATGTGGCTCGTGCTGGTCTTCGGCCTGCTCGGCTACGTCTTCAAGAAGCTCGACTATCCGCTTGCCCCGCTGGTGCTCGCCATGGTGCTCGGCGACAAGGCGGAGGACGCCTTCCGCCAGTCCATGCTGCTGTCCAACGGCAAGCTCTCGGTCTTCTGGTCGAACGGGCTCGTGACGACGCTGATGCTGGTCGGTCTTGCGCTGCTCCTCTCCCCGCTCGCCTTCTGGCTGCTGGGCATCTCGCGCCGCCGCAGGCTCGGCGTTCCGGGGTCCTCCCAGGACGGCACGCCGGCGGCCTGATCCGCCGGCTCCCCATTCCCATTCCAGGAGTTCGCAATGACCGCCCCTGCCCCCGCATGGACCCGTGAAACGTGGCCGATCGCCGCCGCCATGATCCAGTACCCGAACGTCCTTGCCGACGGACGCTCGGTCCAGGACCAGTCCGTCGAGGAATGGGCGGCGACGCTTGCCGACGTCGTCGACGCCGGCTTCACGGAACTCGACCCGACCGACAGCTGGCTGAGGCTCGCTGACCTTTCCCCGGCGCGGCGTGACGACTTCATGGCGCTCACCCGCTCGCTCGGGCTCACCGTACCAGCGATCTCGACCTCTCGCCGCAGCGTCATCGACGCGGCCGAGGGCGTTGCCCATCTTGCCTACGGGCACCGCGTCATCGATACTGCCAAGGCCGTCGGCGCCGGCGCCGTCTCCTTCGGCTTCTTCGAGCCGCTGACGGATGCGCAGAAGAAGGCGCTCTGGTTCTGGACGGTCGACGGGCCGGCCAATCCGGACGATCCCGCCGTCTGGCGCAAGGCCGTGGCGCGCATCCGCGAGCTCGGCCGCCATGCGGAGGAGCTCGGCATCGAGGTCGCACTGGAAATGTATGAGGACACCTATCTCGGCACGGCCGACAGCAGCGTGCGCTTCGTCGAGGAGGTCGGCCTGCCGAATGTCGGCATCAACGCGGACCTCGGCAACCTCATCCGCCTGCACCGCCCTGTCGAGCCCTGGCAGGCGATGATGGAGAAGGTCGCCCCCTTCGCGAAATACTGGCACGTCAAGAACTACATGCGGGCCGAGGATCCGGGCACGGGCGCCATCATCACCCATCCGGCCCCGCTGGAATCGGGCCTCATCAACTACCGGGCCGCCGTCCGCATGGCGCTGGCGCAGGGCTTTTCCAGCGCCTTCCTCTGCGAGCACTACGGCGGCGACGGCCTGTCGGTCTCGGCCGCCAACCGCGACTACCTGCGGCGCATCCTGCCGCGCTGAACCACGATCACAAACGCAAGGGACGACCACGATGACCACCATCTTCGACGCGCCGGAGGATTTCGCAGCAACGGCCCTTTCCGGCTTCGCCGATCTCTACAGCCGCCATGTCCGCCTCGTGCGCGGCGGCGTGGTGCGCGCGACCGCCGTGCCGAAGGGCAAGGTCTCCGTCGTCGTCGGCGGCGGCTCGGGGCACTATCCGGCCTTCGCCGGCTATGTCGGCCCCGGCATGGCGGATGCGGCCGTGGCCGGTGACGTCTTCGCCTCGCCCTCGACGGCGTCCGTCGCCCGCGTCTGCCGCCAGGCCAATCGCGGCGGCGGCATCCTGCTCGGCTTCGGCAACTATGCCGGCGACGTCCTCAATTTCGGCGTCGCCGCCGAGCGGCTGCGCGCCGAAGGCATCGACGTGCGCATCGTTCCCGTCACCGACGACGTGGCGAGCGCGCCGGCCGACGCCCATGCCAAGCGCCGCGGCATCGCCGGCGACCTCGTCGTCTTCAAGGTTGCCGGCGCGGCGGCCGAGGCAGGCCTGCCGCTCGACGAGGTGGAGCGCATCGCGCGCCACGCCAACGACCGCACGGTTTCCTTCGGCGTCGCCTTCGACGGCTGCACCCTGCCGGGCGCGGCAAGCCCGCTCTTCACCGTGCCGGCGGGGCACATGGCGCTCGGCCTCGGCATCCATGGCGAACCGGGCATCAAGGAGGAGCGCATCCTCCCCGCGCAGGAGCTTGCCGCCCTCATGACCGACAGGCTGCTGGCCGAGCGGCCGGCGGGCGTCACGCGCGTCGCGCCCCTTCTCAACGGCCTCGGCTCGACGAAATACGAGGAGCTTTTCGTCCTGTGGACCACCATCTCCCGGCGCCTGAAGGAGGCCGGGCTGGAAATCGTGGCGCCCGAAGCCGGCGAATTCGTCACCAGCCTCGACATGCAAGGCTGCTCGCTGACGCTGATGTGGCTGGACACCGAACTCGAGACCTACTGGACCGCCGCCTGCGACACGCCAGTCTTGAAGCGCGGCGGCGAAATCCGCACCGTGCGGGCCACCGACACGATCGCCAACGAGGATGCCGCACCGGTCTTCGGCCCCGCCTCCGTCGCCTCGCGCGAGGGCGGCGCCTGCATCGCCGGGCTTGTCGGGCGCATCGCCGAGGCGCTCAGGGATGCGGAAGAAGAGCTCGGCCGCATCGACGCGCAGGCCGGCGACGGCGACCACGGCCAGGGCATGCGCCGGGGCTCGGCCGCCGCGCGCGATGCCATCGAATATGCGGTCGCCGCAGGCGCCGGGGCGGCAAGCGCGCTCGCCGCCGCGGGCGATGCCTGGGCGGATCGCGCGGGCGGCACGTCCGGCGCCATCTGGGGCCTGCTGCTGCGCAGCTGGAGCAATGCCCTGTCCGACGAGAACGCGATCGATCCCGCCGCCGTCGTTGCCGGCGCGCGCCTTGCGCTCGACGGCGTGACGCGCCTCGGCCGCGCCCGCGTCGGCGACAAGACGCTCATCGATGCGCTCGTGCCCTTCGTCGATACGCTGGAGACCTCCTTCGCGGCCGGCAAGCCGCTGGAGGTATCCTGGTCCGACGCGGCCGACGCGGCGCAGGCGGCGGCCGAAGCCACCGCCCAGCTCACGCCGAAGCTCGGCCGCGCCCGTCCGCTCGCCGAGCGCAGCATCGGCCATCCGGATGCCGGCGCCGTCTCGCTGGCGCTGGTGGCGCGGGTCGTCGCGGAGGCGCTCTGAAGCCTTCCCAGGCCATGAACGAAAAAGAAGCGTCGAATTCGTCTCTTTTGGGTTGAAAGCCGACGCCGGGCAGGCATGATTTCCGCCGACGCCGCCGCGCCGGATCGATGATCCGATGGCGCGGCCGCGCTTGGTCTCGGAAAGGACATTGCTATGCAGATCGGAATGATGGGCTTGGGGCGCATGGGCGCCAACATGGTGCGGCGGCTGATGGCGGACGGCCACGAATGCGTGGTCTACGACATCAATCCGGCGGCCGTCTCGGCCCTCGTTTCCGAAGGCGCGACCGGCGCGGCCTCGATGGAGGACTTCGTCGCCGGCCTTTCCAAGCCGGCCTGCGTCTGGCTGATGCTGCCGGCCGCCATCACCGGCCGGATCGCCGAGGAGGTCGCCGCGCTGATGCAGCCCGGCGACATCGTCATCGACGGCGGCAATTCCCATTACCAGGACGCTGTCGACATCGCCGCAAAGCTGGAGCCGAAGGGCATCGCCTTCGTCGACGTCGGCACGAGCGGCGGCGTATGGGGCCGCGAGCGCGGCTATTGCCTGATGATCGGCGGGCCGGACGAAGCCGTGCGCCACCTCGACCCCGTCTTCGCAACCCTTGCGCCCGGCGCCGACGCGGGCGCGACACCTTCGGCAAGCGAGGGCACGGCCCCCTTCGGCTATCTCCATTGCGGGCCGAGCGGCGCCGGCCACTTCGTCAAGATGGTGCATAACGGCATCGAATACGGCGTCATGGCCGCCTATGCCGAAGGCATCAACATCCTGAAGGCCGCAAATGCCGGCAAGCGCAAGCGCGAGGCGGACGCGGAGACGAGCCCCCTCAAGGACCCGCAATACTACCAGTTCGATATCGACCTTGCCGCCGTCACCGAGGTCTGGCGCCATGGCAGCGTCATCGGCTCCTGGCTGCTCGACCTGACGGCCGGCGTCTTGAAGGACGATCCGACGCTTGCCGATTTCGGCGGGCGCGTCTCCGATTCGGGCGAAGGACGCTGGACGCTGAAGGCGGCGATCGACACGGGCGTGCCGGCCCCGGTCCTGTCCTCGGCGCTCTTCGACCGCTTCAGCTCGCAGGGCGAATCCGCCTTTGCCGACAAACTCCTCTCCGCCATGCGCTTTGCCTTCGGCGGCCATGTCGAGAAGAAGAAATGACCGGAGGAGACGGCATGGCGGACGGGCGTTCCGACGGACTGGTGCTGTTCGGCGCGACGGGGGACCTCGCGCACAAGAAGATCTTTCCCGCGCTCTACCGGATGGTGGAGCGCGGGAACCTCGATGAGCCCGTCGTCGGCATCGCCTACGATCCCTGGCCGCTCGACAAGCTGGTGGCGCGTGCGCGCGACGGCATCGTCAATGCCTTCGGGTCCATCGACGAAGAGGTCTTCGCCAGGCTCGCCTCGCTTTTGAGCTATGTCAGCGGCGACTACCGCGACCCGGCGACCTTCGACAGGCTGAAGGCGGCGATCGGCAAACGCCGACACTGGCTCTTCTATCTCGCCATCCCGCCGAGCATGTTCGAAACCGTCGTTGCGGGCCTGCAGCAGACCGGCCTTGCCAAGGACGGGCGGCTGATGGTGGAAAAGCCGTTCGGGCACGACCTGCAATCGGCGCAGGTGCTCAACGGCATCCTGCACGGCGCCTTCACGGAGAAGGCCATCTTCCGCATCGACCACTATCTCGGCAAGGAGGCGGTGCAGAACCTCCTCTATTTCCGCTTCGCCAACTCCTTCCTGGAGCCGATCTGGAACCGCAACCACGTCGAGAGCGTCGAGATCACCATGGCCGAGGATTTCGGCGTGGAGGGGCGCGGAAAATTCTACGACGAGGTCGGGTGCCTGCGCGACGTCATCCAGAACCACCTGCTCAACGCCCTCCTGCTGCTCGCCATGGAGCCACCCGCCGGCCGCACGGCCGACGACCTGATCGACGAGAAGGTACAGGTGCTGAAGGCGGTGCGCACGCTGCGCAAGCAGGACGTGGTGCGGGGCCAGTTCAAGGGCTATCTCGACGAGCCGGGCGTCAGGGAGAACTCGCCGGCCGAGACCTTCGCGGCCGTGCGCTTCCATGTCGATACCTGGCGGTGGGAAGGTGTTCCCTTCTACATCCGTGCCGGCAAGAACCTGCCAGTCCACGCGACGGAGATCGTAGTCCGCCTGAAGCGGCCGCCGCTCGACGTGTTCGACACGCTTCGCCCGGACGACGCCAACTACCTGCGCTTCCGCATCTCCCCGCAGGTCGCCGTCGCGCTCGGCGCAAGGCGCAAGGCCGCGGGCGACGCCATGGTGGGCGAGCCCGTCGAACTGCAGGCCGTCGACGACGACAGCGGCGACATGACCCCGTACGAGCGGCTGATCGGCGACGCGATGAACGGCAACGGGCAGCTTTTCACCCGGCAGGATGCGAGCGAGATCGCCTGGCGCATCGTCGAGCCCGTGCTGGACGATCCGACGCCCCCGCCCCTCTACGAGCCCGGCACATGGGGACCGGCCGAGGCGATGAAGGGCTTCGGGCCGCCGCATGGCTGGTACGATCCATCCGCGCCAGCCCCGCGGAAATAGAAAGCGCTACACCCTGCCGGCGCGGATCATCGCGAAGTAATCGTCGCCGCCCACCTGCCCGCCCTTGAGGGCGATCTCCAGCCCGTCGGCGCCGCCGCCATGCGCGACGCAGAGCGGCGAGCCGGGGGTCTGCGGCAGGGGCATCCTCAGCGTAAGGGCGGCGATCCCCATCGCGCCGAGCGCGTGGCTCGACGTATCTCCGCCGGCGACGACCGCGCGCGAAAGGCCGGCGCGCGCGACGAGGGCCGACTGGATGCGCCCGAGCGCCCGGCCGAGGCGATGGCGTGCGCCGGCCGAGGAATCGAGTTCGCCGCCACGGTCCGCCGAAGGCCCCAAAGCCGTGTAGAGCACGACGCTCTGCCCGCTCTCCAGCACCTTGAGGCCCGCTTCGACGGCATGCGCGACGGCCGCCTCGCTGTTCGGCGCCGAGAGCGCCAGCGGATCGAGCGTCACGCCCACAAAGCCGTTGGCCAGCGCATGACGGATCTGCCGCTCGGTCGTCGGGGAGACGCTGCCCGAGACGACGGCGATCCGGTCCACCGGGCCGGCATCGGCAAAAGCCGGTTTCTCGCCGACCGCGCCTTCCCTGTGCCATGCCGGGATCAGGGCATATTCCACGCCCGAGGAGCCGCAGACGAAGCGGCTCTTTTCCCGCAGCCTCTGCCAGAGCAGCGCGCCCGCCGCCGCCTGCGTCTGCCCGTCGAGCACGTCAAGCAATAGGATGTCCGCCGCCTCCGGCTCCGCCTTGCCGGAGAGCGCGACGACATCCATGAGCGCGGACGACAACCCTGTCTGCCGCGCAAGATGCAGCAGCAGGTCGGCCTCGTCCATCGGCGTGACCGGATGGCGCGACATCACCGGATGCCGGTCGATGCGGTAGTTCCGTCCCTGATAGGCGGCGAAGAGCTCGCCGAAGGCGGTGTAGCGGCGGATCTGCGGCGCGCCGACGATGAGCGGCACGGTCGCCTCGCCGAAGACCTGCCGGCCGATCTCGATGGCCCGGCCGATATTGCCGACATGCGGCGCCGAATCGAAGGTCGAGCAGACCTTGTAGTGGCAGAGTTCCGCGTCCAGCGTCTTCAGCCAGCCGAAGGCTTCGCGAAGATGGGTATCCATCCAGTCCGGCGTCTCGCTGCGGCTGGTGCCGGCAAGGCCGAAGGCGCGCGCGCCGGAAAAGCGTGACAGGAGGCCCGCATCCGGCACCGTCAGGAAGAGCACGGTTTCGACGCCGTTCGAGGCAAGCGCCTCCATCACATCGGTCGAGCCGGTGAAATCGTCGCCGTAGTAGCTGATGAGAGGCCGCGTCATGGTTCAGGCTCCCTTGCCGCCGGCGAATTTTTCGAGCGACTGCGCCAGTTCGGGATGGTCCTTCGCGTAGGTTTCGAGCGGTACGCCGGCAGCGGCCGCCTCCCAGGCCTGCCGGACCGCCTTCACGCCCGCCCCCGGCCCGCCCGGATGGCTGACGATGCCGCCGCCGCAAAGATAGAGAAGGTCCATCGACCCGCCGGTCGTGGCGATCGTGTCCGGCGCCTGCCCGCCCCACTGGCCCGAGCAGACGACCGGCAGGGCGACATCCTTGTCCGAAAACAGCGGCGTCGTGACGGCCCTGTAGGAGCGCACGAAGCTCTCGTCCGGCTCCCAGTATTTCACGCGGATGCCGTTGATCTGGAACTGGTCGACGCCGAGCAGCCGCCAGAACTGCTGCCAGACGGAGAACGCGAAGCCGAGCCCGGCATGGCGCGTGAGGATATCCCAGCCGTTGCGGTGCGCGTGCAGCACGAGGCCGGAGCGCTTGCGCAGGAAGGCAAGGCCGCCGAAGCCGACGGAGGCGATGTTGACGACGGCGCAATTGCCGCCCGCCTCCAGCACCATGTCGTGGTTGCGCATCATTTCGTCCGGATCGGCATGGCTGATGCCGAAGGCATACATCACCTTCTTGCCGGTCTTCTGCTCGCGGTCGCGGATCTTCGGCATGATCGCCGCAACCCGGTCCTTCAGCGGCGAATAGGCCGGGCTCATCAGCTTCTCGTCGTCCTTGATGAAATCGACGTCCGCCTCGATCAGCTCGCCGACCATCTCCGCCGTCTCGTGCGGGCGAAGGCCGAGCGCCGGCTTGACGATGCTGCCGATGATCGGCCGGCCCGTCACGCCCGTCAGCGCGAAGCTGCCCGCAACGCCGAACTGGGGGCCGGGATGGGCGGCGGCGAATTCGGGCGGCAGCTTCATGTCGACGATGCGGATGCCTGTCAGCCCCTTGATGGAGAAGACGCCGCCGATGGCGATGGTCATCAGCGCGGAAAGGTCGGTGCCGACGGCATCCATCGGGAAATCGATGTCGACATCGGCGCGGTTGAACCGCGTGGCACTCCCCGCCTCGTCCGGGAAAGATGCACGGGTCCCCGGCTCCAGCGGGCGGATGGCGGCGACACGGGCGGCAACGCGCGCCTTCAGCGCCTCCGTCTCGCCCGGCAGCGCCACGAAGGTGCCGGTCGACTGGTCGCTGGCGATCTTCCCCGCCATGGCCTCCACCGAACCGGGCGTCTCTATCCGATAGGTCAGACGGATCACGTTTGTCCTCCCGCGGCCGGCGCGCCGCTTGTTAAAACCCACCAACTGGTATAATAAGTATTTATGTTATTGCAAGCTGCTTGCGATGAAAGATGTTGCGGCGACAGATGTTGCTGGCCTATTCAGAACCGTCGAAATCAGGTGAACCATGAGCGTCGCTTCCGAACCCATCGTCCGCAGGAAACTTTCCGACGAAGTCTTCGCCCGGCTGAAGCACATGATCGAGACCGGCGAATTGAAGGCCGGCGACGACATGCCTTCCGAGCGCGAGCTGATGGAGCGCTACGGCGTCGGCCGCCCGGCGATCCGCGAGGCCATGCAGGCGCTTGCCGGCAAGGGGCTCGTCGAGATATCGCAGGGCGAGCGCGCCAAGGTGCTGCGCATCACCGCCGAGACGATCATCCGGCAGGTCGACCTGCCCGCCAAGCTGATGCTCTCCGGCTCCTCCGACATGCTGGAGCACCTGAAGAGCGCGCGCATCTTCTTCGAGCGTGGCATGATCCGCGAGGCGGCCGGCAAGGCGACCCCGCAGCATATCGCGGACCTAAAGGCCCTCGTCGACAAGCAGCGGCAGAGCCTCGGCGACGCGGATGCCTTCATCGACGCCGACATGGAATTCCACCAATATATCGCCGCCATCTCCGGCAATCCGATCTTCGCGGCCGTCAGCGGCGCGATGCTCGGCTGGCTGAAGTCCTACCATACCGAGATGCTCATCTGGACGGGCCGCGAGAATTTCACGCTCGCCGAGCACGAGGAAATCATCCGCGCCATCGAGAAGGGCAATGCGGACCTTGCCGAAAAGGCACTGATCAAGCATCTCGAACGCTCCCGCGCACTCTATGCGCTCAAGGGACAGCACTGAAGCTCAAAGCGCGATCTCGGCGCAGCCATAGGGCGGCAGGATAACCTCTTCGCCTGCCGGCAGCGTTGCGCCTTCCCCCCCGATGAGCGAGACCGCGCGCGGCCGCACCGGCAGGGCCACGGCCTGCGGCTCCGGCGTGATGTTCGCCAGCAGCAGGCGGTCGCGCGCGGCAAGGCCCAGCACCGCCTCCGGCCGTGATGTCTCCACCGAGAGCACCGTTTCCCCGGCCAGCGCCCCGAGGCGCGCGAGCACATGCCCGAGCGGTCGCATTGCGCCCTCGGCCGCCGCCTCGCCTTCGCCGGCAACCAGTCCGAACGGGCCGGCGAGCGTCGAGAGCGTCAGCACCTCCAGCCCGGCGGAAGCGACCGTCGCGGCATAGGCCAGCGTCCAGGCCGCGCCGAACTGGCCGTTATGCCGCGGATCGACATTGGCCATGGGGATGCGCGCGCCGGACGGATTGTCCTTCGTCACGCTGCCATAGGGGTTTTGCCGCATGGCGATGGTCGAGGGACCGATGCGGTAGGGCTTCTCGCCGTAGATGGCGCGGGCCGAGCGAATGACGAAGCGCAGCGCCTCGAAGGTCTGCATGACGGAAAGATCGTCGGCCGCATGCACGATGGGGTTCGTGCAATGGCTGACATAGTCGACCAGGTCCCCCGGAACGCGCTTGCGGTTGAGTTCGGTGAAATAGCTCATCATGCCGCCGCCGAGCCGCACGCCCGGAAAGGCGGCGCGCGCCGCGACATAGACATCTTCCAGCGGCGGGCAATCCGGCCACCTGCTGCCCGGCGGCGTCGACTCGCGGTCGACCGACGGGCAGACGAACAGCGTGTCGAGGTGAAGGCCGGCCGCGCGCGCCAGCGCGGCGAACCCGGCCATCTCCTCGCCCAAGGGGCGCTTGCAGGGCACCGCCAGCTCCAGCGTCACCTTGAGGCCGGATCTTTCCGCGACCTGCGCATAGCCCTGCAAGGCGGCAAGGCCATGACCCGCATCGGGATCGAAATGGGCGATCAGATGCCGGGCGCCGATGGCCTTCAGCATATCGAGCGCGGACAATTCCTGCGCAAGGCATTTCGGCCTGAGGCCGACGCCGATTTCTGGAAAGCGCCGGCTCGTCGGCGTGAGTTGCAGGGTGATGGCACCGGACGTGCCGGCAGCGGGCGCGGCGTCGCCCTCCGCTGCAATCGTGACTGTCACGGACTGGCGGAAAGGCTCGCCCTTCGGCACCCGGTAGGGCCAGGGCAGCGCCAGCGGGCGCACATAGGTCTTGTAGGACCCGTCCGTCCAGTTGCGCTGGTCTTCCATCTCGAAGATGTCGCCGTCGAATGCCGTCATCGCCGAAATGCCGGGCGCGACCCGGTGGGTGATGGCGGAAATGTCCTTGAACGGTTGCCATGGCTCGATGTTGTCCGGCCAGCGCGAGTGCTCGATACTGCCATCGCCATGCCGGACCGTGACGGGCTCGCCCGCGACGCCGACGATGGGGTGCAGCACGGCAAAGCCCGCGCGCGCGGTCTCGAAATCGGCGTCGCTGACGCAATCGGCTGCGAAGGTCACGCCCGTCGTCGTGCCAGTGATCATGACGGCGCAATCGAGATTGGCGCCGGAGGGCGCGGTGAAGCGCGCTTTGTAGCTCACGGAGAAGCCGTCCCCCGCCGCCTCCACGGAAAGACCCGTGATCGTGGCCGCGCAGGTGCCCCAATCCTTGTCCCGCACGAGGAAGGCGACCGCACGCAGCACCTCATGACCGCGGAACCGTAGGGCACGCAGGTTACCGTCCTGCAAGGCCACGCTCATGTCGCCGGCAACAAGCGCGCGGCTTTCCGGCTCGCGCTCGGCCGTCCCATAGAGCCTGATGAGGTCCGCGCTCATGCCAGGAGGTCCGCGAGGGCGACGGTCTCGCCGCGTTCGGCACTCAGATAGGCCGCCTCGACGAGGGCGAAGGTCTTGAGGTTGTCGCGGCCGGACGTGTCCGGCTCAAGGCCCGCCGCCAGCCGCTCGATCCAGTGCTTCTGGATGAGCGCCACGCTTTCCTGGATATTGTGCCAGGGCCGCGAGGCCCAGGGCAGGAGGTCCGGTGCGACGACGCTCTGCGCCGTGCCGCCGGGGCCGTGGACGGTGAGGCTGTAGTCCTTGCCGAGGCGAAGCGCGCCCTTCGTCCCGTCGATCTCCACGAAGGTCTCCGGGAAGGGTTCTTCCGGCAGCTTCGTCGCATAGCTGACATCGACGATGGAGGTGATGCCGCCCTCGTGGTCGAGCAGCATGGTCGCCACGTCCTCGCCGGCGATATCCGGGTTGATGCGCCGCGTGCGCGCCGCCATGCGGGAAGCGTCGCCGAAGAGGAAACGGGCGATATCCAGCGAATGGATGCCGAGGTCCTCGATGATGAAGCGCTTGCCCTTGGCGAGATAGGGCTGGCCGGAAAAGACGTCGAAGCCGGAGCGGAAGGAGACACGGCCCCAGAAGGGCGTGCCGACGGCGCCGCTGTCCAGCACGGCCTTGACCGCGAGGATCGGCGTCTGCCAGCGGAAATTCTCGTGGATCATCAGCGGAGTGCCGGCCGCATCGGCTGCGGCGACCATGGCCTTGGCATCAGCAAGCGTCGGCGCGAAGGGCTTCTGGCAGATCGCCGGGACCCTGTAGCGGGCGGCAAGCTCGACGAGCGCCCGGTGGCTGCCCACGGTCGTCGCGATATCGACGAAATCGAAGCCGCCATCGGCGAACATCTCCTCGGCCGACGAATAGCGCCGCGCAACGGAGAACTGGTCGCCGACGATGGCGAGCCGCTCCGCATCGCGGTCGCAGATCGCGACGATCTCCACCTCGGCAAGGTCCTGCCAGCCGTGCATCTGGTTGACGGCGAAGAAACCGCAGCCGATCAGCGCGCCTTTGAATTTCGCCATCTCAGCCTGCCTTCGCCATCTGCATCAGCGTCACGCGCTGCTGGAGGCGGCGCTGCGCCTGGTCGACCACGACCGCCACGATGATCACGAGGCCCTTGATCACCATCTGCCAGAAGGAACTGACGCCCATCATCACCAACCCGTCGGAAAGAATGCCGATCACGAAGGCGCCGATGATCGTGCCGCCGATCGTGCCGCGCCCGCCAGACATGGATGTACCACCGAGAACGGCCGCCGCAATGGCATTGAGTTCGAGGTTCGTGCCGGTCGCCGGGTGCGAGGCCATCAGCTCGGAAGAGATGACGAGGCCGACGATGGCGGCGCAGAAACCGGAGAACATGTAGACGAACATCTTCACCCGGTTGACGCGGATGCCGGACATGCGGGACGCCCGCTCGTTGCCGCCGACGGCGAAGATATGCCGGCCGAGCGGCACGAACCGGGCGAAATAGGCAGCGCCCAGCGCGACGACGATGAGGATCCACACCGAGACGGGAAGCCCGAGGATCGTGCCGGAGCCGAGATAGGAGAAGCCCTGGTTGCCGAGGTCCGCGCGCCCCGTGAGGTTGGGCAGCGTCTGGCCGTCGGAATAGAGCAGCGCCATGCCGCGCGCCACATAGAGCGTGCCGAGCGTCGCGATGAACGGCGCGACGTTGAGCCGGGTGATGAGGAGGCCGTTGACCGCGCCGATCACGATGCCCGCCGCCATGACGATGACCGCCACCTCGAAGATGTTGAAATAGACCGTATAGCCGAGCGGCAGGGCGACCCCGTACATGATGAGGCCGCCGGCGATCATGCCGCAAAGGCCGACGATGGAGCCGACGGAAAGGTCGATGCCGCCGGTGATGATCACGAAGGTCATGCCGATGGCGAGGAAGGCATTCTGCGTCGCGTGCTTCGACATCAGGATCATGTTCGCGGTCGACAGGAAATTCGGCGCGAAGATCGAGAAGAAGATGATCACCGCGAAGAGCGCGATGAAGGTCCTCAGCTTCATGAGCGTGAGCAGGGCCGCCCCGGTGGACAGGCTGTTGCCGGCCGCAGTTTGCGTTGCTGTCGTCATCACGCATGCATCCTTTTGGTTTTGTGTCCCGCCGCGGAGGCCGAAACGACCATTTCCTCGGTGGCGTCCTTGCGGTCCACAACCGTCACCAGCTTCCCGTTGCTCATCACGGCAATGCGGTCGGAAAGCGCCATGACCTCCTCGAGGTCGGAGGTGGAGAAGAGGATAGCGAGCCCTTCGCCCGCCAGTTGCCGCATGGTGCGGAAGACGTCCGCCTTCGCGCCGACGTCGATGCCGCGGCTCGGCTCATCCATCAAAAGCACCTTCGGCCCGGTCATCAGCGCCTTGCCGATGACGACCTTCTGCTGGTTGCCGCCCGACATGGAGGTGACGTCCAGTTCAGGGTTCTTCGCCTTGATCGAGAGATTGCGGATCGTCTCGAGGATCGCGGCCTTCTCGCGCTTCAGGTCGATATGGAAGCCGGCCTTGAGGAACTGGCCGAGGCTGGCCATGGAAAGATTGTCGGCAATCGACATGGACTGCACGAGGCCTTCGCGCTGCCGGTCCTCCGGGATCAGCGCCAGCCCCTCGCGAATGCGCTTCGTCGTGTCGCGGCCCTTCAGCTCCTCGCCGTCGACGAAGACCTTGCCGGTCGAATGCTCGTGCCGGCCCATGATGCATTCGAAAAGCTCGGAGCGCCCCGCGCCCATCAGGCCGTAGATGCCGAGGATCTCGCCCTTGCGCACGCCGAGCGAGACGTGGTCGACCGCGTAGCCGCCCTGCGCGCGCGGCAGGCAGATGTCCTGCGTGCGGAACACCTCCGCACCCATCTCGTGGTCGACCTCCTTGGCGAAATCCTTGGCGTCGGAGCCGATCATCGAGCGCACGATCCAGCGCGTGTCGATGTCCTTGACCATGGCATGGCCGGTGATCTGCCCGTCCTTCAGCACGGTGATGTAGTCGCCGATGCGCATCAGCTCTTCCAGCCGGTGCGAGATGTAGACGATGGCGACGCCCCGCGCCTTGAGGTCGGCGATGACGCGGAAGAGCACGTCGACCTCGGCGGCGCTCAAGGCCGATGTCGGCTCGTCCATGATGAGGATGCGGGTGTCGAGCGAGACGGCGCGCGCGATCTCGACGAGCTGCTGCTGGCCGATCGGCAGGTCTTCTGCGAGCGTATCGGCCGAAATACCCGCTTCGAGGCGGTTCAAGAACTCGTTGGCCTTCTCGACCTGCGCCTTGTGGTCGATGCCGCGAATGCCGCGCGTGATCTCGCGGGTCGCGAAGATGTTTTCCGCGACGGAGAGATTGCCGAAGAGGTTCAGTTCCTGGAAGACGATGCCGATGCCGTGGCGCACCGCGTCGGCGGGGCTGTCGAGATGGATGCGCTCGCCGTCCATCCATATCTCGCCGAGCGTCGGCCGCTCGACGCCGGCGATGATGCGCATCATCGTCGACTTGCCGGCGCCGTTCTCGCCGACGAGCACGTTCACCGCGCCGCGCCTGAGCTTCAGGTTCGCCTTCTTCAGGGCCACGATGCCGGAATAGGCCTTCGTGATGTCCTTCAGTTCGAGGATGACGTCGCCGTCGTCGCTGCCGCTCATGTCAGCCTCCGATGGCGATGGTGGCGGGAACGAGCTGCGGCAACTGGCCCTTGGCCGGCAGCGGATAGGCACCCGTCGCCGCGACCGTCTTGCCGGTCAGCCCCTCGCGCGGCAGCTTTTCCAGAAGCGTGGCGTTCACATGGGTGTTGAACGCCTTGCCGAACTGGGCCCATTCGATCTGGTTCTTGAAGGCGTTGAAATCGACGAAATCCAGGCTGTCGCGCAGCGCCGTGCCGCGGATGGCCGGGCCGATGGAAACGCGCACGTCCGCCTTGGCATCGCCATCGACGTCGACGTCGACATAGGCCGCGCGCGACTTCGTCTCTTCCGCGACGATCACGCCGTCGACCTTTGCGATGAAGGTCCAGGGCGCATTGCCCTGCCTGGCCTTGTAGCCGTATTTCCGGCCGGCCGCGTCGGGATCGGTGGCCGTTGCCGCCAGCACCTCCGCAAGGGGCGCGGCGCGCTTTTCGAGATAGGGCAGCACCTTGCCGTCCCACATCCCGGCGACGAGCGTGTCGGGATCGAAGGCGCCGGCCTGATCCTCTTTCTCCTTGTCGGCGGTTTTCACGAACTTGCAGCCGGCAAGCCCGAAAGCTGCAACGAACACGACGGCGGCGACGGCCATAAAGCGCATGGGCGGTACTCCGGCATATGGCGGGGCGCGGAATGACGATTCATCCGCGCCCGCTCCTCACGAAGATCAGTCCTTCAGCGCGAAGGTCTCGAGCTTGTCGGCGTTGTCGGCGTTGATCAGCACGCAGTCCATGAGCTGCTTTTCTTCCGCCGGCGTCTTGCCGCTCGTGATGAAGTCATGCGCCTGCTGGACGGCAAGCTGGGCCTGGGCATAGGCCGGCTGCAGCACGGTCGCCTTGATGCCGCCCGCCTTGATGGAGTCGCGAACGTCGTTCGAGCCGTCGAAGCCCGTGACGATCACGTCCTTCTTGCCGGCCGCCTGGAGGGCCGCGATGGCGCCCATCGCCATCGTGTCGTTGCCGGCGATGACGCCCTGGATGTCCGGATTGGCCTGGAGGATGGTCTCCATCTTGGAATAGGCTTCCGTCTGGCTCCAGTTGGCGGACTGCTGGGCGACCATCTTCATGTCCGGATATTCGTCGATGACGTCGTGGTAGCCCTTGGAGCGGATGCCGGCATTGGTGTCGGATTCCTTGCCGACGAGCTCGACATAGTTGCCCTTCTCGCCCATCAGCTTGACGAATTCCTCGGCGCCGAGCTGGGCGCCCTGGTAATTGTTCGAGACGATCTGGGAGACGGCAACGCCCGCGGCGTTGATCTCGCGGTCGATCAGGAAGGACGGGATGCCCGCGTCCTTGGCCTTCTGCACGGCGGCGACCGAAGCGTCGGCGCCGGCATTGTCGAGGATGATCGCCTTCGCGCCGCGGCCGATCGCCGTGTCGATGAGCTGCGACTGCTTGTTGGCGTCGTCGTCATGCACGAGGACGAGGGCCTCGTAGCCGAGTTCCTTGGCCTTGGCTTCCGCGCCGACGGCCTCGGCCTTGAAGAAGGGGTTGTCGTGGCTTGGCGTGATGATGGCGATGAGGTCGGCGGCGAACGACGGCATGGCGACGCCTGCGGCCATGACGGCGGCAAAACCGACGGTGATCAGTCTACGGGTAACCTTCATATCTTCCTCCCGGTTAAGCACCGGCCTCCCCGGCCATTCCTCCATGGAAACTGGCCGATCCGGTGCGATCTTTTGGGCGAGCGCCCGGGGCGGGCCGAAGCCCGCCGCAATTCAGGTGATGCGCTGGATGCTGGCCGCGATTTCCGCCGGCTCGAAGACGCGCTTCCAGTCGTCCCTCATCAGCACCGGCTTGCCGAACTCGATCGCCTTGTTGCAGGCATCGGAGAAGACGCCGGGCGTCTCCTCGAAGATCACGGCGCCGAGCACGTTCATGTGGCCGAGCAGGAAGTCGCGGGCGGCCTCCTTGGCAACGCCGCGGCGCACGCATTCGTCCATGGCCTCGCGCATGACCACGAGCAGCGAGGCGCAGACGGTTTCCGAAAGGCCGGGTTCCAGGAGCGCCATCTGCTCGACCGTGACGCGGTGCGAGCGCATGACCGGCGCCCAGATGACCTTGGCGATCTCCTCGCCGAGCGCATAGGCTTCCTCCGGCCCCTGCATCAGGGCGGAAACGATGTGCTGCTTGGCGGCGATGCCGCCGAAGAAGTCGCGCTTGGCCGCCGGGTCCGTCTCGTCGTTGAAGATCGGCGGATGGCAGGGATGCGTGACGAAATAGGTAAGGTCCGAGCGCTCCGGCAGGTGGCCGGCAAAGGGCGCGGCCGCATCGAGCGCCACGACCATCGTGCCGGGCTCCAGCCTGTCGGCGATGCCGGCGGCGACCTTGCCGATCGCCGTATCGGGAACCGCAAGGATGACGACATCGGCGCCCGCAAGGCCCTCGTCGACCGAAACGCAGGCGATGCCGAGATCGTTCGAAAGGCGCGCCTTGCCGGCCTCGCTCACTTCGACATGGCGGACATCGAAACGCGAACCCTTGAGATTCTTGGCCAGCCGATAGCCCATTTTGCCACCGGCACCGAACAGCGCGATCGATGTCATCGAAGACCTCCCTGAATGCGCGCGGGAACGATGATCCGCCCCGCCGCGATTTCCTCCACCGGACAACCGGCGTGAGCCTGTATCCCTCAACTGGTATAACATGTCAATGACTATCTCTTCAAATATGTGATAGAGCAATGACACGCCCATCGCCTCGCCGCGGGCATGCGGCGTTTCCACGGCACATCGCTTCGCGCGCGGCATCGAGGCGAGCGTCGCCCCGGTCAGTCCGCATCGGGAAGGAAGGCGATGGGCGTCACGCCGGCTTCCGGCGGGCGACGAGGCCGATCACCGAAAGCGCCAGGAAACCGGCGACGACCGCCTGCGCAAGCAGCGCCTCGCCGACCGGATAGAGGCCGAGATAGATCTGTAGCCAGGAGCGATCGGGGAACCAGGCCACCGGCGTCGCGGAGACGAGGGCGGCGGTCTGGAGGCCCCGGATGCCGCTGCCGACCAGCACGACGCAGAGGACGGCAAGCATCGCGCCCGTCAGCCGGAAGAAGGCGGAAACAGGCAGCCGCGCCTCGAGGCCGAGCATGGCATAGCCGGTCCCGGCCGCCAGCACGCTGCCGACCGCAAGCCCCGCAAGCACGGGCAATGCCGGCGCGTCGATCAGCAGCGCCTCGTAGAAGAGGACCGTCTCGAACCCCTCGCGGAAGACGACGAGGAACGACAGCGAGAACAGGGTGAACCATCCGAGGTAGCCCCTGCCGCCGCCCTCCGTCACGTTCGCCGCGGCCGCCGCCTTGCGCCGGATGTCCGCGATCCAGTCGCCGACATAGGATTTCCGGAATATCCAGTGCGTCACGTAGACGAGCACCGCGGCCGCGGCCAGCGCCGAGAGCCCTTCCAGCAGTTCCCGCTGGAGCGTGCTCAGGGCGAAGAGGCGCCCGACGGCGAACCAGAGGGCGAAGGACCCACCGAGCGCGGCAAAGACGCCGCCGGCCACCGGCCTCCGCCAGCCGCCGGCGCCGCGTGCGGGAAGGCCGCTCGCCTTTAGCGCGCCGATCATGCAGGCAAGGACAAGGACAGCCTCGAGCCCTTCCCGCAGGAGGATGGCGAGGGATTGCAGGAACGCGCCGAGGCCCGAAAGCCTCGTGTCGAGGATGCGGGCGGCCTCCTGCGTCGCCGCTTTCATGCGTGTGACGGCGCGCTTCAGGGCGTCCTCCGGTCCGCGGGCGGCCACGATGCGGCCGAAGCCCGGCTCCGCCGCGCTGCCCTCCCAGAAATCCGCTTCCATCTTCAGGGCAAGCGCCGGGGCGCGCGGCATCAGGCGCTGTTCGATGTCGGGATCGAACAGCGCATAGGCTTCCAGCCGCTTCAGCTCGGCCTCGTCCCAGTCTCCCGCCGCCGAAGCCGCCAGCATCTCGTCGAGGACATCCGGGAGGAGCGAAAGCGCCGCCCCGTAGCCGCCCTTCGACAGGTCGGTTCCATAGGTCGCGGCAACCAGCGCGCCCGCCTCCCCGGCAAGGCTTGCGACCCTTGCCCCGTCGCCCTTCTGCGCGATCAGCGCCTGCATCTCCTTGAGGATGGCCGAAAGCCTGTCGAAGGCCTGCGGCGAGCGGGCGGCAAGGTCGTAGCCGAGGTCTCCGAACAGCATCTCCGCCCGGTCGCGGAACAGCCCGGCCTCGAAATATTCGAAGGGAACGGCAATTTCTCCATCTCGCACGCCTTTGTCGTATTCGACCGGCACGAGCGCCAGAAACCGGACGAGCAACTGGACGCGCCGGTCGCGCTCCCCGGGCGAAAGGCTCGCCGGCGTATAGGTGGCCAGCAGCGTCTCGATGCGCGCGAGCGTCGTGTCAAGATCCGGCGCCTGCGGATCGCCCAGACCGGCGAAGGCCCCGGCGATCTCGCCTGCCTTCTGCGGGCCGAGCCGGGCGGCAAGGCTCTCCGACAGAAGCGCATGCAGGCCGGCAGCCCGCGCGAGGGAGCCGGCGAGCTGGACTGCGTAGCCGGCAGCGCGATGGTCGCGCGCTTCAGCGACGGCCTTACGCAATTCGCCGGCATAGACGCCGAGCAGTTCCGTCTCGATCACGCCGCGCGCCTCGCCGGGCGCCATCCGGCCGGCGCGCGCCTCGCGCATGGCGATGCTGGCGGCCGTGTCGCGCGAGGTCCGGGCATATTCGCGGATGTTGAGCCAGCCGATGGCTTCTTCCACCCGTCCCGCATCGAGGCTCGAAAGTGCCGCGCGAAAAGCCCCGTCGAGCAATCCGGTCCAGATGCGGGCGCGCGCCGAGGCGGCGGATTCCGGATCCCAGCGCCCAACCGCTCCCGCGAAGGCTGCGACGGTCGCGTCGACGGCCTCCACCCGGGAGGGCGCCGCTTCTTCATAGGCGGCCCGCAGCCGGGTGGACCAGAGCCGGCGGACGTCTTCCAGCCGCGCCGCGATATCCGCCCGCAGGGCGTCGTCCGGCGTCCGGAACAGGCGCCGCTGGATCTGGGCGCTTTCCGCCCGCAAGGCTTCGGCATCCTGCCACGGCACGTCCGCCGCCGCCGCGACACTCAGGGCAGCAAGGAGGGCGGCCAGAATCGGAAGGAACAAGCGGACGGCTCGGGCGATCATGGATGGTCCTCTTTCCCGGAGGGCAGGGTGAATTTTCCGGCTGCAAGCTCGAAGGGGGGAATGATCAGGTCCGTCTTCAACGTGTTGTAGGCGAATTCCTGGGTGGCGACGCGATACCAGAGCCGGGCTTCAAGGGTGAACGGCCCCTTCGCTTCCGGCGGAAGCTGTGCCTCGTAGGCGACGACGTCCTCCCCCTTCGGCGGCACGACGGGGCGGACATGGGTGATGGTCGCCGTGATGAAGGTCAGGTGATCGGGAATGCGCTTGCCGTCCGTATCGCGGAAATCCTCGCGCCAGATCACGGCGTCCGGGTCGGTCTCGCCGCGCTCGGCATCGAACGCGCCCGAATGGTAGATTTCCGCGCCTAAGGCATCGCGGACGGCGACCTCCAGCCACATGTATTTCTGGTCGACCACGCCGGTCGGTAGATTGTGCCCGGCGCCGAGATTCTGCACGGCGACGGCAAAGCGGAGCCTGCCATCGGCGACGGCCGCCTCGCGAAGGGCAAGGCCCGCGGCCGAGCGCAGCAGCGCCTTCGTCGCCTCGCCCTGCCGGGCGATCAGCTCGGTATTCCGCGCATCGGTGAGGCCCGGCAGGATGCCGCCGCGCAGGAAGGTCAGGTTCGAGCCGAGGCCGGTGTCGAACATCAGGTAGTTCGAGCCGACGAAATTGTGCGCATACCGCGCGGGCTTTGCCAGATTGCCAGCCCGGACCTGCCGGACATGGGCGGCGGGATCCGGCGCCATGTGGCAATCCTGGCAATTGACGCCGTTCTCGGCATACCAGCTCCCCTGCCATTCGGCGAAGGTCGTCTGCACATGCTGGCGGCTCGTGGCTTTCGACATCGAGCTGTCATAGGCCTCGGTATGGCAGCCGCCGCAGAAATCGGAGCTCGCGATCAGCGCATTGGTCTTCGCCGCCCCGAAGGCGCGGGCGTGGTCGCGCGGCGCGGCGAGGATCATCGCATCCGACAACCGGTCGACGCCCGTATTGACCGCCAGCGTCAGCGCGCCGTTGCCCTCGTGCGGATCGGCATGGGTGGCGGTGTGGCACATCACGCAGGTGATGCCTTCCGTTTCCGCATCCGACGGCATGACGGACTTGAAGCGGTTGGTCCGTCCCGCCAGCACCTCGCCGGGCGCGTGGCATCCCTCGCAGAAGCGGGATTTCTCCACGCCGTCCCTGTGCAGGCCCTCGTTGATCCGCACCGCGCGCTCGTAGACCGTATCGCGGCCGGCGACGGCATGGAGCGACGGCGCCCATTCGTCGAACTCCCGCCGGTGACAGGTCGCGCATCTCACCGCCGACTGGATCGATGCGGGATCGGCGAACCGGCCGTTTTCCGTCTGCAGCCTCGACGGCCAGAAGGGCCGCGCCTTGCCGGCCGCATCGGGACCGAAAGGCAGCCGGTAGAACGGGATGTCGGCAAGCTCCACGCCCGGCTCGGGCGAAGCCGGCGCCAGGATGCCCGTCCCCAGGATGAAGACCAAAGCGAGGAAGGCACCGAGCGCAACCGGCGGAAGATGGGTCTTGAACTGGTACTTCATGACCGCCGGCGCCCCTGCCCGCCCGCCGGAAGCGCCCAGTGCCGCATGGCGAGATGGGCGAGAAAGCCGACGGCGGCGGCGAACGAGCCCCAGAGATGGAGGAAGGTGAGGATATGCGTTACCTCGAAGCTCCAGAACCAGAGCCGCCCCGCGAGATAAAGGGCCGTCGGCAGCGCCATCATCAATCCGGTGACGAGGACGACGACGAATTTCGCCAGAAGCAGCCAGGAAAGGCCGGTGAAGGCCGGCCGCTGGCTTCGCGGCAGCCCGCGCGCCACATGCCCGCCGATCCATGAGAGAAAGAGCGCGACGAACAGAAGCCCGCCGGCAAGATGTGCAAGAAGGACCGTCTCACCCGCATTCCAGTTCCGCGCGGCGAGGAATTCCAGATGGAGGCCCGTGCCGAGGAGGAGGGCGAAGAGAAGCGACAGCACCAGCGCACGCCGGATGCCCGGACGCTTCGGGCCGTATTCCAGCACGAAGCGCCGGCAGGCGGGCTCGGGAAGGGTGTCGAGGCTTTTCATGCGTCCGCTCCTCCGGCCGGCGGGCCATGCCGGCCGCATGTCCCGCGGCGTTTCTCAGCCGCGGATCTGCACGTCGGCCTTGGCGGCGGCCTGCAGCACCATGGCGACGATGCGGTCGGCGATGTCCTGCGCCTCGTTGCCCAGCGCATCGGCCTCCTCGGCGCCGAACTTCGTGCCGGCCGCCTCGCGGGCGCGGGTGTCCCCGACGAGCGCCAGCAGTTCCTCGAAACCGGCATGGATGCGGCTGTCGAGGTCCGCATCGGTCGCGGCCACCACCGGGGAAAGCGCCTGCGAATACATCCGTCGGCACCCGCTCATGATGCCCTCAACGTCCGTCAGGCGGCTCTGGGCGACGAAGGCGCCGATCTCGCCGGAGATGAACTGGGATTCCTTCCATTCCCCGAAATAGTCGCCGACGGTCGGGGTCATCACGACGACGGAGGTAAAGGCGTCCTCGCGGTTCGGCTTCCAGGCCGTCATGTCGGCGTCCAGGGCCTTGGCCCATTTGACCAGCCCCTGCGCCGCGCCGAGGCCCAGATTGGCGTCGAAGAGCACTTCCCCGCGCGTCACCTTGCCGTCGCCGTTGAGGTCCGCCGGCAGCTTCACGCCCTTTTCGTCCATACCCCAGAACAGGGGCTCGGTGATGGTGTGGAAGAGGTTGCCGGGCCGCTTCAGCACGGTGCCGTCCGGCAGCGGCAGGTCGTATTCGGCGACGTCCTCGCTCTCCGTGCCGGGATTGCCGGCGTCGAGGATCAGGTCGTACTTGGCCGTCTCGGGAATGCCGGCGACGATCCCCTCGATCGTCTCGTAGTGGTTGGATGCCTCCAGCCACAGGGCGCGGATGGTGTGAACCCGCTCGGCAAGCCGGGCGCCCTCGGCAGCCCATGCCGCCGCATAGTCCCCGCCATGCGCGGCGACCAGCGCGTGATAGTCGGCAAGCCCCGCCTCCAGAAGCTCGGCCTGCGCGACCAGCCCGCGGCTGTGCTCGAGCGTGAATTCCTTGACATTGGCAAGGCCGAGGCCTTCTGCATCGTCCGCCGCGACGCCGGCGACGGGCGCCAGAAGCAATGCCGCAGCCAGAACCAAACCTCTTCCATTCATTGCCGTATCCCCCAAACGAAACAGAGTTGCGAATGGTTATCGGTCGCAGGGCGGCCGTTCTTTGCGCCAGCGCAATGTGGAGGAATTCAGGAAGGTTTTCCTTGCGAAAGCCGGACCGTCACGCCGGCATCAGGAAGAGCGAGGAAAATCCGCTCGCGGGATAGATCGCGCGGACCGGCTCGGTGCCGGCAGGCAGCGTGAAAGGAGCGAGCCCGTCGAGCAATTCGTCCAGCATGACGTACAGTTGCATCCGCGCCAGCCCCGCGCCCGGGCAGACATGGATGCCGGCACCGTAGAGCAGGTTCTGCGCCTGATCGCGTTCCAGCCGGAATTGCTCCGCATCGTCGAAGACCGCGCCGTCCCGGTTCGCCGATGCCCACATCAGCGTTATCCGGTCTCCTGCCTGAAGCGTCCGTCCGCCAAGCGTCACCTCCCGGGTAGCGATCCGGCGGTTGGAGATGAGCGGCCCGTGAAGCCGCAGGATTTCATCGATCGCCTGCGGCAGCAGGGTCCGGTCGCGGCGGAGCAGGTCCTGGATATCGGGACGCCCGGCAAGGAAGTGAAGGATGATACCGACGCAGGCGGCGATGGTCCCAAGCTCGCCCACCGTCCAGTTGCGCAGGATGCTGACGATGCGGGCATGGTCCAGCTTCTGCCCATCGACGCTCTGGCGCAGCAGGCAGGTGGTGAGGTCGTCGCCGGCAGCCGCACCCGCCCGTTCGCGAAGCTCGAGCTGCGCGCGGATATGGCCGTCGAATTCGAGGGCGACGGAGGCCATCTCTTCGGCATCCCGGGCAAGCGTCGCGGCACGGTTCCGGTAGATCCATTGCAGCAGCGGCGCATGCAGGCTTTGCGGCCAGCCGAGAAAGCCGCACTGGATGCGCACCGCATAGGGCTCCGCGACATCCCGGATGATGTCGCGGGAAAGGTCCCTCGCCAGTTCCGTCGCAAGCTCATGCGCGATCTGGCGGAAGACGGGCTCGAATGCCGCGATGCGCTCCGGCGCGAAATAGGGCTCGATCATGGCGCGGTAGAGCGTGTGCTCCGGCGGGTCCATTCCGTTGGGAACGGAGGGATGGCGCGAGACCCGGTTGCTGAAGGTCTCGTGGTCGCCGAGAACTTTCAGCACATCCGCATGCCGGAAAAGGGACCATCCGAGATAGTCGCTGTGGGCGACCGGGCATTCCGCACGCATCCGGTCATAGGCATCGATCTGGTCGCGCTGGACCTGCGGGCTGCGCGGGTCCCAGTCGACCGGACATTGCCGCGCATTTCGATCCTGCTCCCGGACCTCTTGTTCCATGGCCTCACCTATCCTGTCGTTTGCGACAGGTAGCGCAGCAGACGGCCGAGAGGTCTTTGTTCCCACACAAAGAACTCTCGCAAGGTCCCTTACATCTCCACTTTAGAGGCCGGCGCTTTGCCTCACGCGGCCGGCTGCGCATCCAGCTCCAGCGGGCTCAGCATGAGATCGGCCAGCGTATAGCGTTCGACGGTGAGGCTGAAGGCCGAGAACGCCTCGTGGAGGACGCCGCGCAGGCGGCAGCGGGGCGTCAGCATGCAGCGGCTATCGGCGGAAAAACACTCCACCAGCGTGAAATCCGGCTCCGTCGCGCGCAGCACGTCGCCGAGATTGATCTCCTCGGGGGGCTTGGCGAGCGTCAACCCGCCGGACCGCCCCCGGACCGCCTTCAGGAATCCCGTGCGGGTCAGCTGGTTGACGATCTTCATCAGATGCGCGCGCGAAATCCCGTGCAGCGTGGCGGTCTCCTCGATGGTGATCAGCCGGTCGCCCCGCGCGGCCGCGAACATCAGGACCCGCAATGCGTAGTCGGAAAAATTGGTCAATCGCATGCGGCGGGCTCTCCCGGTCTTTCGCCATTGCATTCCCTCGGGCGGCGGAATACATATATTTAAAATATATCTTTATGCCGGAATGACAAGCCGAACCGGCAGCGCCGCCGATGAAACCACCCGTCTTCCTCCGAGGTTTTCCATGCCCTTCAACGAACGCTCCAAGCACATCACGCAAGGGATCGCCCGCTCCCCCAACCGGGCGATGTATTACGCACTCGGCTACGAGAAGGCGGATTTCGACAAGCCGATGATCGGCATCGCCAACGGCCATTCCACCATCACCCCCTGCAACGCCGGTCTCCAGCCGCTTGCCGACGCCGCAGCGCTCGCCATCAAGGAAGCGGGCGCCAACCCGCAGACCTTCGGCACGCCGACGATCTCCGACGGCATGTCGATGGGCACGGAGGGCATGAAATACTCCCTCGTCTCGCGCGAGGTAATCGCCGATTGCGTCGAGACCTCGGTGCAGGGCCAGTGGATGGACGGCGTGCTGGTGCTCGGCGGCTGCGACAAGAACATGCCGGGCGGCATGATCGGCATCCTGCGCGCCAATGCGCCGGCCATCTACGTCTATGGCGGCACCATCCGGCCCGGCCGCTGGAAGGGCGAGGACCTCTCCATCGTCTCGGCCTTCGAGGCGGTCGGCGCCTTCATGGCCGGCACGATGAGCGAGGAGGACTTCGAGGGGATCGAGCGGAACGCCTGTCCCACGACCGGCTCGTGCGGGGGCATGTACACCGCCAACACGATGAGCTCGTCCTTCGAGGCGCTCGGCATGTCGCTCCTCTATTCCTCGACCATGGCGAGCCCCGACCGCGAGAAGCTCGACAACGCCGCGCAGTCCGGCCGGGTCCTCGTGGAGGCGGTCAAGCGCAACATCCGCCCGCGCGATATCGTCACGCGCCAGTCGATCGAGAACGCCGTGGCGCTGATCATGGCGCTCGGCGGCTCGACCAATGCGGTCCTGCACTATCTCGCCATCGCCCATGCGGCGGAAATCGACTGGACGCTCGACGATTTCGAGCGCGTGCGCCGCCAGGTGCCGGTCCTGTGCGACCTGAAGCCTTCCGGGCGCTACATGGCGGTGGACCTGCACGCGGCCGGCGGCGTGCCGCAGGTGCTGAAGATGCTGCTCGACGCCGGGCTTGTCCATGGCGATTGCCTGACGATCACCGGCCGCACGCTCGCCGAGGAGCTCGCCGACGTGCCCTCCGAGCCGCGCGCCGACCAGGACGTCATCAGGCCGATGACACAGCCGCTCTATCGCGAGGGCCATCTTGCCATCCTCAAGGGCAACCTTGCCGAGAAGGGCGCTGTCGCCAAGATCACCGGCCTGAAGAGCCCTGTCATCTCCGGCCCCGCGCGGGTCTTCGACGACGAGGCCTCCGCCATGGAGGCGATCCTTGCCGACCGCATCCGGCCGGGCGACGTCGTGGTGCTGCGCTATCTCGGCCCCAAGGGCGGGCCGGGCATGCCGGAAATGCTGGCGCCGACCTCGGCGCTGGTCGGCAGGGGGCTCGGCGAGAGCGTCGGCCTCATCACCGACGGGCGGTTCTCCGGCGGCACCTGGGGCATGGTCGTCGGCCATGTCGCGCCGGAGGCCTATGTCGGCGGCACGATCGCCCTCGTCGAGGAGGGCGACACCGTGACCATCGACGCGCACCGGCGGCTGCTCCAGCTCGAGGTGGCGCAAGAGGAGATCGCCCGCCGCCGCGCCGCCTGGACCCAGCCCGAGCCGCGCTATCGCCGCGGCGTGCTTGCCAAGTTCGCCGCCCTCGCCCGGCCTGCCGACGAGGGCGCGGTCACCGGATAGGGGAACCCACGCCCATGAGCCACTTCGCTCTCGTCACGCTGCACCTTTTCGCCGCCATCATGTTCGGCGGCACCGTCTTCTTCGAGGTCCTCATCCTCGAAGGCATCCGCAAGCCCGTGGGGCGCGAGGCGATGCGGAGCGTGGAAACGGCGATCGGCCGGCGGGCGCGCCGCCTGATGCCGTTCGTCATCGCGATCCTCTATTCCGCCGGCATCCTCATGGCCTGGCAATATCGCGACGACCTCGCCCATCCCTTCGCTAGCAGCTTCGCCACTCTCCTTTCGCTGAAGATCCTGCTCGCCCTCAGCGTCCTTGCGCATTTCATCACCGCCATCACGCTGAGCGCGCGCGGCAAGCTGAGATCGCGGCACTTCAAGTTCATCCATCTCAGCGTCTTCTGCCAGATTTGCCTGATCGTCTTCCTGGCCAAGGCGATGTTCTACCTGACCTGGTGACGGCGCCCCCGCACCGCCCCTCCTACCGGATCAGCGGCAGCGCCGTGAACTGGTGGAAGGGCGGCGGGGAGGAGAGCGACCATTCGAGGGTGGTGGCGCCTTCGCCCCAGGGATTGTCGCCCGCCACGCGCTTGCGGGCGAAGGCCTCCGCGACGGCGATGAAGAAGACGGCAAGGCCGGCGGCGGAGATGTAGGACCCCGTCGAGGAGACGAAGTTCCACCCGGCGAAGGCATCCGGATAGTCGGCATAGCGGCGCGGCATGCCGGCAAGCCCCAGGAAATGCTGCGGGAAGAAGACGAGGTTGACGCCGATGAAGGTCAGCCAGAAATGCACCTTGCCGAGCGTTTCGCTCATCCTGTAGCCGCTCATCTTGGGGAACCAGTAGTACCAGGCCGCAAAGATGGCGAAGGCCGCGCCGAGCGACAGGACATAATGGAAATGCGCGATCACGTAGTAGGTGTCGTGCAGCTCGCGGTCGATGCCCGGATTGGCGAGCACCACGCCGGTGACGCCGCCGATGGTGAAGAGCAGCACGAAGCCGGTCGCCCACAGCATGGGCGTCGCGAAGCGGATCGACCCGCCCCACATCGTGGCGAGCCAGGAGAAGACCTTGATGCCCGTCGGCACGGCGATGACCATGGAAGCGAAGGCGAAGTAGCGCTGCGAATCCAGCGACAGCCCCACCGTGAACATGTGGTGCGCCCACACGACGAAGCCGATGGCGCTGATCGCCACCATGGCATAGGCCATGCCGAGATAGCCGAAGATCGGCTTCTTCGAGAAGGTCGAGATCACATGGCTGATGATGCCGAAGGCCGGCAGGATCATGATGTAGACTTCCGGATGGCCGAAGAACCAGAAGAGATGCTGGTAGAGGATCGGGTCGCCGCCACCTTCCGGCTGGAAGAAGGTCGTGCCGAAGTTGCGGTCGGTCAGCAGCATGGTCACGGCGCCCGCCAGCACCGGCAGCGAGAAGAGCAGCATGAAGGCGGTGACGAGCATCGCCCAGGCGAAGAGCGGCATCTTGTGCAGCGTCATGCCCGGCGCGCGCATGTTGAGGATCGTCGTGATGAAGTTGATCGCCCCGAGGATCGACGAGGCGCCGGAAAGGTGGATCGACAGGATGACGAAGTCGACCGCCGGCCCCGGCTGGCCGCCGCTCGAATAGGGCGGATAGAGCGTCCAGCCGCCGCCGTGGCCGTTCACCCCGGTCGCCCCCGGCACGAACATCGACAGCACGAACATGACGAGCGAGGCGACCAGCAGCCAGAACGAGACGTTGTTCATGCGCGGGAAGGCCATGTCCGGCGCGCCGATCATGATCGGGATGAACCAGTTGCCGAAGCCGCCGATCAGCGCCGGCATGATGACGAAGAAGATCATCACCAGCCCGTGCGCGCTGACGACGACGTTGAAGACGCCGGGATCGGAGAATATCTGCATGCCCGGCTGCTGAAGCTCCATGCGCAGCGCGACGGAAAGGCCGGTGCCGAGGATGCCCGACAGCATGGACAGGATCAGATAGAGGGTGCCGATGTCCTTGTGGTTGGTGGAAAACAGCCAGCGGGCGGTGAAACCCGGCTTCGGATGCATTGTGGCTTCGCTCGTATCGGACATCATGCTTCTCCCTGCCGGCGCTCCGGCCGGCGATCCGGGACAAGTGTGTGCACCTTATGAATGGAAGGCAAACGGAATTAAATGCGCCGACAATGCAAAATTATTGCATTAAATGCGCATCACGCCCTGGATCAGGCCGTGCGCGCCTCCACCCCCGTTTCCCACGGGCGAACATGGACGAGCGCCGGATCGTCGGCATGATCCAGCAGCATGCGCGCCACCCGCTCCTGCCAGAGCGCCGCGAACATGGCCTCCTCTTCCGCGTCGGCCGCTCCCGCCGCGACCTTCGGGAAGAGCGCCCTCATCGCGGGCGCTGCCGGCACCGGGGCCATGTCGAGGTCGAGAACGACGCCGCGCCCGGTATCGCACCGGCGGAGCGCCAGAAGACCGTCGACGGGCGCATCGAACCGCAGGAGATCGCGGCGCGCGAAGCGGCGGTTCGCACCGATGCCGCCGAAGCCGGTCTCGGCGGCGGCGCCGGTCAGCAGCGTGGCGATCGCCGCGACAACGCCGGTCGTGCCCTCGTCGCGCGCATCGCGCATATGGACCTCGATGGCGCCGCGCTCGGGCAGATCATCGCCGTAGAGCGAGGCAAGCCCCTTGCGGACCATGAGATAGGCCCCGGCGACGGTCGGGCAGGAATGCCCGGCGAGCCTCACCGCATCGGCATAGCGATAGGTGATGACGCCGCTCGCCGATGCGCCGAGAAACGCCGCCAAGGGCTCGCGCAGCACGACGGCCGGCACCCTGTCGAAGAAGTCGGGAAAGTCCATTTGTGTCTCCTCAGCCGGTTCCGGCTCATTCCGCGGCGATCAGGCTTTCGGCCGTCGACAGCGCGGCCGCCCGCGCCGCCGCAACCGAAAGCCAGTCACGGTAAAGGCCGCGGTCCTCCCTGGAGAAGGAGGCGCGCCGGCGCATGTCGTCGAATGTCTCTCCCGGATGGCAGCGGTCGTAGTCGTCCCGCACGAGCGATTCGAGATAGGCACGGTCCTGGGCATCGTGCGGCATGGCACTCACTCCTTTTTCTCCGCGGCGCGCCCGCCTTCGCCCGGAAGCGTGCGGCCCGCCCGTTCGCAATCCTCGAAGGCCGTGACGAACCAGGCCGGGCAAGCCCCGAACCCCTGGCTAGCGACGGCGAACATCATTTCGAGACGTTCCGCGCGGTCGGGCGCGGTCGCCCTTTCCTGCCTTCCGGCGGCTTCGCTTTCCGGTGCCATGTCGGCCTCCATAAAAGATATATTTAGAATGTATCTTTTAAGATGCGCGGACAAGGACTATTTTGTCGCGCCTGCGGCCCGCGCACCTCTCGCAGGCGGGCCGCCCGGTTCGAATGGAGAAACACATGGCAACCATCCCGGCGCGGATGCCCGAAGGCTTCGAAGCCTATGGCCGCTCCCCCGACTTCACCCCCGAGACGCTGCCCGCGCGCCTGCAATCCGCCCATACGACGAAGGCCGGCACATGGGCGCTGCTGCATGTCATGGAGGGCGAAGTGCTCTACCGGCTCGAGCCGCCCCATCGGGGCGAGCAGCGCGCCGGGGCCGGCGAGGCCATCGTGATCGAGGCCGAGGTTCCCCATCGCGTCGCCTTCACCGCGCCGGGACGCATCTTCGTCGAGTTCTACCGGAAGAAGGAGAGCGGAGCGCCCCAATAGCTTCCGGCAACGGCGGAGCCGGGCCCCATCGCGGCCTTGAGTTTTCCGGCCGAAGACGCAATGATCGGCAATCCCATGAAGCCCGGAGCCAATCATGACCAATATCGCAGTTCTCGTCGGCAGCCTCCGCAAGGAATCGTTCAGCCGCAAGGTCGCCAAGGCGCTGGCCGCGCTGACACCCAACCTGACGTTCGAGTTCCTCGACATCGGTTCGGTATCCTATTTCAACCAGGATCTGGAAGCTGCTCCGCCGGCCGACTGGACCGCGCTGCGCGACCGCATCGCAGCCGCCGACGCGGTGCTCTTCGTGACGGCGGAATACAACCGCTCGGTTCCCGGCGTGCTGAAGAACGCGATCGACGTCGCATCGCGGCCCTACGGGCAGGGCGCGCTCATGGGCAAGCCCGCGGCGATCATCTCGACGTCCATCGGCGCGATCGGCGGCTTCGGCGCCAACCATCATCTGCGCCAGTCGCTTTGCTTCCTGAACATGCCCGTGCTGGAGCAGCCGGAAGCCTATATCGGCGGCACCGGCAGCCTGTTCGACGATGCCGGGCAGCTGACCAACGATGGCACGCGGGACTTCCTCGTCAACTTCGGCAAGGCGTTCGAGAGCCATATCGCGCGAAACACCGGAAGATAGGGGCGCCGCCGCGCGCCCAGCCCGGGACGACGGGCTACGTCCTGACGCGAAGCGCGCGCTCGGTCCTGTCGGCGATCTGGGTGACCGCATAGGCGATCACCATGTAGATCACGACGGCGACGAGGAAGGCCTCCAGGTAGTAGAAGTTCAGCGCGGCGGTCAATTGCGCCTGCGCGAAGATATCGACCACCTCGATCGCGAACCCGAGCGACAGCGCCTTCATGATCACCATGAACGAATTGGCGAGGTCCGGGATCGCCGCCACGATGACCTGCGGCAGCATCACCCGGCGGAATAGCTGGCTCTTCCCGTAGCCGAGCGAATAGGCGGCGTCCGCCTGCCCCTTGTCGAAGGAATTCAGGGCACCCTTGACCACCTCGGCCTGGAAGGCGGCGACGCACGCCGTCAGGGCGACGATGAGCGTCACCCAGTTCGGCGTGGAATGGCCGTTGTATTCCACGCCGACGCGCGAGGCGAGGAACTGCAGGGTCGACGGAAGCCCGTAATAGGCAAGGAAGATCACCACCACCATCGGAACGCCCTTGAAGGCGACCTTGTAGGCCGAAACAAGCTGGCGCAGCACCGGGATCCGCCGGTATTCCACCATGGCGAACAGGCTGCCGACGATCGTGGACAGGACGAAAACGGCAAGCGCCATGGCGAGCGTCAGCGGCACCGCGCTCAGGATTTCCCGGAAATCGGGAAGAAGGACTTCGATATCGAACATGACGCGCTCCCCTCAGACGCTTGCCATCAGCGTGGTTCTCGCCGGCGTCGCGCTTGCGCCGAACTTCGCGGAGCGAAGCTCGAAGAAGCGCACGACGAGCCATGCGAGCAGGCACAGCACGGAGTAGAGCACCGCCAGCACGAGATAGGTCTCGAACTGGTACTGGTTGTAGTCGCGCTCCATGACGAGGTGGGCGGTCGCCATCACGTCGGCAGCGCCGATATACATGACCAGCGCCACGTTATGGATGAGGTAGATGATGGCGTTCCCATAGCCCGGCAGCGCGATGTGCACGGCCTGCGGGGCAACGACGCGCAAGAGCTTCTGGCGAAACGTGTATCCGAGGCTGTCCGCCGCATCGTGCTGCCCGCGCTCGACCGCAAGATAGGCCGGGCGCATGACCTCGGAGAGATAGCCCCCGTGATAGAGGCTGAGGCCGAGCATGGCGGCGATGGTCGGCGAGACGAAATCGTCGATGCCGAACACGCCGACCAGCACCGGAAGGCCGTAGAAGGCGACGAACAGCTGGAGGACGACCGGAACGCTCCGGGCATAGGACACGTAGATGTCCGCCAGCTGGGCGACCACCGGAAACCGGCGGACGCGGAATGTCGTCGCAATCAATGCCAGCACGAAGCCGGCGGCCATGGCCGTGAACGTGATCGCGAGCGTCAGCGGCAACGCCGAGAGCAGCTCGGGGATCATTATGGAAAGGTCCACGTCGGAACACTCCTTCTTTCAGTCCGGCCCCGGTCGCCGGCTTCCAAGCCCGGCGTCACTTCATGTATGTCGTGATGTCCTCGCCGAACCACTTCTGCGAAAGCTTGGCGAGCGTGCCGTCGGCCTTGAGTTCCTTCAGGGCCTTGTCGATGTCGTTGGCGAGGGCTTCGTTCTCCTGCGAACGGTGGATCAGCACGAAGGTGTTGTTGATCGCGACGGGCTCGCTGGCCTGGATGTTCAGCTTCTGCTGGTCGATCACCGTCTGCTCGCCGAGATTGGACGGAAGGACCAGCGCATCGTACTTGCCGTTCTCGACTTCCTTCAGGCGGTCCGGATAGGGAATGCCGGCGCTGGAGGCTGTGATCTCGATCTTGTAGTCGGGGTTCTGCTCCTGCCATGCGGTGGCGAACTTGTAGATGCCGCCGCCGGCCGTGACGGGCACGATCTTCTTGCCGACGAGGTCCTTCATCTCGTTGATGCCACTGTCCTTGCGGCTGTAGATCTTGATCAGGCTGGCGCCGATCGGGGCTTGCGGAATGAGGAACTGCTTCTCGCGTGCGGGCGCGCGGTAGTATCCGCCGGTCGCGATGTCGTACTTGCCGGTCGCAAGGCCCGTCTCCTGGGCGATGTCGGCGGCCCCTTCCATCTCGAACTTGTACTGGGGAAGCTTGGCGTTGATCGCCTTCAGGACGTCGGGCTCGTAGCCCTGCGGCTCCACGCCGATGGCGCCCCAGGAGAGCGGCTTGGATTCCGCCGCCGTGGCGATCTTGATCGTGCGCACGGCATCCTGCGCATAGGACGCGCCGGCGGTTGCGAGAGCCATGGAAATGCCGGCGACGGCAAGGCCGAAGCCACGGCGGGAAAGCAAACTCGAAGAGGTCATGTCTGGCATCCTTTCTCTATTGGATCGCACGTTCGGAATTGAGGAACTGGGCAAGCCGCGGGTTGGAGGGCGTATCGAATATCTCGGCCGGACTGCCGTCGGCCGCCACGACGCCGCGGTCCATGAAGACGATGCGGTTCGAGATATTCCTGGCGAACTGCATCTCATGGGTCACGAGCAGCGAGGTGATCCCCGAAGAGGTGACGTCCTTGATCACCTTCAGGACCTCGTTCACGAGTTCGGGGTCGAGCGACGACGTCGGCTCGTCGAAGAGCATCACGTCCGGCTTGACGGCCAGCGCCCTGGCGATGCCGGTTCTCTGCAACTGGCCGCCGGAAAGCTGGGAGGGATAATTGTCAAGCTTGTCGGAAAGCCCGACCCGCTCGAGTTCCTGCAGCGCGATGGCGCGCGCCTCCTCCTTCGACTTGCCCTGGACGACCACCAGCGGGTCCATCACGTTCTGGATGACGGTCATGTTCTTGAAGACGTTGAACTGCTGGAACACCATCGCCGTGCGCAGGCGGATCGCCTGCACGGCGGCCTTGTCCGGCCGCGCGAAATCCATCCGGATATCGTCGAAGGCGATCGTTCCGGATGCCGGCTTCACCAGATGGTTGATGCACTTGAGCAGCGTCGTCTTGCCGGTCCCGCTGGGGCCGATGATCGAGACCACGTCGCCTCGCTTCACCGAAAGATCGACCCCGTTCAGGATCCGGGTGCTGCCGTAGGACAGCGTCAGGTTCTTGATCTCAAGCATTGCGGGCCTCAGGTCCTTTCGGGAATGGTTCGCCAGGCGCTCCGGCATCGCGCCACTCGTCGCCGAGGAGCTCGGGCGTGTCGAAGGCCTGGAGGTCCGCGAAGTGCTTCTCGCGGTCTGCGACGAAGAGCGCCCGGACGATCCCGCGCGCCAGGCGGTCGGCGCCTTCGCTGATCGCGGGAATGTCGCCCGTGAGCTTGCCGTGGCTCAGCGTCGCCGGGAAATTGAAGCAGTGAATGTTCGCGAGCGTCGGGCAGGCCCCCGGTTCGCGCTCGAGGAATTCGAATGCGTTGCCAAGATCGGGCGAGCCTTCCAGTTCCCCGTTCGCCATTCCGGCGGGCGTCGGGAAGCGGTCGCGCCACAGGCGGATATGCTTTTCGAAAGCGGCAAGCTCCGGCCGGTTGGAAAGGTCGATCTTGAATCCCGTGCCGAAGATCAGGAAATCGAGGGGATAGCAGCCGCGCGGCGTGGTCACGACGATGTGGTCGCCCTCCTGCTCCAGGCCGCTGACCGGGCTTTCGAGATGAAGATGCGCCTGCCCGAACGCGCTGACACGCAGGACGCTCGGCCGCGGCGGCGGGGTCTGCTGGCCCATGGCGTAGTGGAGGAAACGCCACTTCCATTCGTCCGGCAGCCCGGCAAAGCCGTGGACGACGCCCTGGCTGCCGATCCCCGTGAACTTGTTGATCCGCGGCAACTCCTTGCGCCGCACGAACATGTCGAGGCGGGCAGCGCCGGCTTCGAGCGCGCTTGCGGCATTGTCCATTGCCGAGGCGCCGGCACCGACCACCCCCACGCGCTTGCCGCGAAGCGCCGCGAAGTCGATATCCTCGGCGGTGTGGGCCCAGTATTTCCGCCCGATGTTCCCGGCGATATCCGGAACGAACGGGCCGCCGAGGCCGTCGCGCCCGGTCGCCAGCACCACATGGCGGGCCACGATCGTCTCCCCGGCCCCCTCCGCGGTGCACGGGAGGTCGAGCATGCCGTCCGCACGCGGAAGCACGGCATCCACGGTGACGCCGTTGCGCACGGGAAGCGCAAGCACCTTCCTGTACCAGATCAGGTATTCCATCCAGATTTCGCGGGGCGCGCGGTCGAGGACCGCCCATGTCTCGCGCCCGAACCGCGCCTCGTAATAGGCGCGGAACGTGAGGGCGGGCAATCCCATTGCCGGGCCGGTAAGCTGCTTGGGCGAACGAAGGGTGCGCATCCGGGCGAACGTCACCCACGGCCCTTCCTTTCCTGCCGGCGCCTTGTCGAGAACGGCATGGTTGGCGACACCGAGGCGCTTCAGCATGCCGGACGCGACGAGGCCGGCCATGCCGCCGCCGATGATGACGACATCGACGACGGGCTTGCCATCGGCCACACGCGGCGGGACCCAGGATTTCGCGGGCAGCTCCAGCCAGGAAAGGTCCTGGCGCAGGCGCTCTTCCAGAGCGGCAAGATCGCCCGGGAATGTGGAAAGGCCGTTCATTCGGGCGCTCCTTCGGCAAGGACGGTGTGTCCGTAGACGCTATCTGCCAGCGCGTCCGAGCCGTTCGCCTCCATCAGGCGGCACCCCGGCATCGCCAATGCCTCGGCACGCGCGGCATCGATCAGCGCGGAGACCGTCGGCGTGCGCGGCAGGGCGGCGGCCGAGATCGCGCCGAACAGGAAGGGAATGGCCTGATCGAGCGCGCGCACCACGATCCCGTCCATCGGCGCGCCGCGAACCGTCGCCGGCTCGACGATGGCCGCGCCCAGTCCGGCGCGCACGAGGGAGAGCGCCGTCAGCGAGGCATTGACGTCGATGATGCGCTCGGGGACGGCACCTGCGCGTTCCAGGGCCTCGTCGACGCGATGGCGAAGGCGATATGGATTGGCGAGCGTGACGATGCGGCGCTCGGCAAGGTCCGCAAGGCGCACGACGGCATTCCCGGCAAGGGGGTCGTCGGCGCCGATCGCAACGACGCAGGGCGCTTCGGCGATCCAGTGGATCTCGAGGCCGGGATGCTCGAGCGGGAGGCTGGATATCCCGAAATCCGCCGACCGGGCGAGCACCGCCTGCACGACATTCTCGGCGGCGAGCGCCTGCACATGCAGATGACGCGGAATGAGGTCCGGCGAAACGGCGGCGAGGGCCCGCGGCAGGATTCCGGCGGCGAGCGAGGGCGTTGCCGCAATCGTCAGCGTTGCCGGTTCGTCGAGGCCGATCGCCTCGGCCCGCTCGCGGATATGGGTGAGGCCGGCAAGGTGGCGCTCGACTTCCGCGTGGAAGCGCAGGCCGCGCGAGGTGGGCTGGACCCGGCCGCCGCTTCTGTGCAGCAGCGCATAGCCCAGATCGGCCTCCAGCTCCTGGATCTGCCGCGTCACGGCGGGCTGCGAACGCCCGAGCAGGCGGGCCGCTCCCGTCACGCTGCCTGCGGACATCACCGCCGCAAAGGCTTCAAGTTGCCGAATATCAATTGAGTTCCCATGCATATATGACATCAAACACCACTATCCATATTTTGAAAGCATGAGTTTTCCATAAAATCACCGCAGAAGAGATAATTATTTCGCATTGAAGGCCGTATCTCATGCTAGTTTGGCATAACGGACCGCGAGCCCGCCGGCGCCCTCCGGAGAGATGCAAAGGAGCCTGTCTTGACAATCATCGAGTCCCTTGTCGCAATCAGGCCCGGCTCGGCGCTGGCCGACGCCATGGAGAAGCGGGCGGAGATCCTGCGCCTGAGCGAGGCCGCGCACGACGCGGTGCTGCTCCCCCGCCATCCGGGCGGCCTCTCCCATGGCCTCAGGGCCGCCCTCGCGGCCAGGATGGCCCGCCAGAACGGCAACGAAGCCCTTGCCGGCCACTATGACGGTCTTGTGGAACGGGCGGCGGAAAGCGCGACCGCCCCGCTCGCGCAGCCCGGCACGAGCATGGGCGACGGGCGCATCGCCGAGATCGTCAGGCATGCCGACCGGCTTACCCTCGCCCCGCGCGAGGCGACCCGCGGCCATATCGAAGCCTTGCGCGGCGCCGGCGTCACCGACGCCGACATCGTCCGGCTTTCGGAGCTTGCCGCCTTCGTGAACTATCAGGTCCGCGTCATCGCAGGGCTGGCGCTGATTGGAGCAAGACAATGAACGACGTCGTCCACGGCTTCACCACCAAGGTTCCCCGCTGGCAGCCCTATGTCGTCCCGGTCGACCCCGCGACCGCGACCGGGGAGCAGCTCGAAGCGATGCAGGTCACCCCGTCCAACAAGGGTATCTCGCCCTACGTGCTGACCCTCGCGCACGATCCGGAATCGCTTGCCGTGCGCTCTCCCCTGTTCAACCTGATCATGTACGGCAAGGACGGCCTTTCGCCGGGCGAACGGGAACTGGGCGCCACGGCCGCGTCGGTCGTCAACCGCTGCGTCTATTGCGCGGCCGTCCACGCCTCGCGGTTCATCGGCCACACGAAGCGCACCGACGTGATCGACGCGATCTTCGCCGACGAACTCGATGCCGAGCTCGACGAACATCTCCAGGCCCTCTTCGACTTCTCCGCCCATCTGTCGACGACGCCGCCGCGGGCAACCGAAGCCGACGCGCAAAACCTGGCCGATGTCGGACTTTCGGAGCTGGAATCCCTCGATCTCGTGCTGTCCTCCGCCATCTTCGGCTGGGCCAACCGCCTGATGCATACGCTCGGCGAGCCCGTCAGGGAGTAGCCCCGCCGGCCCCATGCCGCCGCATGCTCCGCACGGCTTCGTCGAAGCGGAAAAAGGCTGCCTGCGGCCCGAAATCCATTATTTTGATCCGGTCTGATTCGGAGAGGAATGCAATGCGCGCGACGCTGAACGAACTTGCGGTCGACCTGGCAACGGGCAAGGTCACCTCTTCGCAACTGGTCGAGCAGTCCTTGGCGCGCATCGCCGACGGCAGGGGCGAAGGCGCCCGGGCCGTCCTCAAGGTGCATGCGGACAAGGCCCGCGCGGCGGCAAGAGCTTCCGACGAACTGCGCGGGGCCGGTCTTTCCCCCTCGCGCTTTTCCGGCATTCCGATTGCCGTGAAGGACCTCTTCGACCTTGCGGGCGAACCCACGCCCGCCGGCTCGAAGGCGCTTGCCGGCGCAAAGCCCGCCGAGGCCGACGCGACCGCCATCGCGCGCCTCAAGGCCGCCGGCTTCGTCGTCGTCGGCCGCAACAACATGACCGAGTTCGCCTTTTCCGGCGTCGGCATCAATCCGCATTACGGCACGCCCGCCAACCCCTACGACCGCGCCACCGGCCGCATTCCCGGCGGCTCCTCCTCGGGCGCCGCCGTGTCCGTGGCGGACGGCATGGCCGCCGCCGCCATCGGCTCGGATACCGGCGGGTCCTGCCGCATTCCGGCCGCGCTCTGCGGCATCGTCGGCTACAAGCCGACGGCCAGCACCGTGCCGCTCGACGGCGCGCTGCCGCTTTCCTTCACGCTCGATTCCATCGGCCCGCTCGCCAACAGCGTCGATTGCTGCGCAAGCCTGCACGCGATCCTGAGCGGCGACCGGCTTGCCGACGAAGGCCCGCGCCAGATCGCCGGCCTTCGCATCGCCATACCGCAATCGGTGGTCTTCGACGGCATCGAGCCCTATGTGGCGGAAACCTTCGAGGCCGCCGTGAGGCGGCTTGCCGATGCCGGCGCGATCGTCACCGAAGTCGCCCTCACCGCGTTCGAGACCGTCGCCCGCATCAATGCCAAGGGCGGCTTTCCCGCGCCCGAGGCGCTTTCCTGGCACCGCACGCTCCTGGAAGAGCACGGCGACCAGTACGACCCGCGCGTGCGCGCCCGCATCCTGCGCGCCCACGAACAGACGGCGGCGGACTATATCGACATGCTGCATCTGCGCCGCGCCTATATCGCTGCCGTCCGCACGGCCATCTCGCCCTATGACGTCCTCGCCATGCCGACCGTGCCGATGGTTGCCCCGTCCATTGCCGCGCTTGCCGGCGACAACGACCTCTTCGTGAAGACCAACCTTGCGCTCCTGCGCAACCCGACGCTGATCAACATGATGGACGGCTGCGCGATCTCGCTGCCCGTTCACGCCGAGGGCGACGCCCCTGTCGGCCTGATGCTGGCCGCGGCCGGCGGCCGCGACGCGGCATTGTTCGCGTATGCGCGGGCGGTGGAGAGGGCGCTGCGGCGCTAAGGACGCTCGCCGGGCGATTCAACCACCGGATGATGTTTTCCGGAAAGCCTCGATGCGTTCGCAGGCTGCCTTTTTCCTTGCGTATTGCGGCGTGAATAATCGAAAGGGCCGGCGGGTTTGCGCCGAAGGCCACGAAGCCGTCCAACCGGCATTCCTTTCCAGCAACACCCCTCGGGAAAAGAGTCGCATTACGATATAATTCCCGGAAGATACCGGAGATACCTGGAACTACACGGCGTGATCGACACAACCTCCCCGCAGGCAAGAGGAAAAACCCATAGAATTCCTCTGACTTCCTTGCGCAAAGACAAATTATACTTCAATTCCATGAGCGCATTAATGAATTCGATACCAATAATTTCCAATAGAATGCAATCGCAAGTTAAATCGGTGATCCGCATAAACGTGCGGAAGACCGGATGCGCCGAGCCCCGATGATCGGGGTGATGAACGTGCGATGACCTGAATTCTGAATACCTCCTGCACGGGGAAGGAGCAGATCACAGAATTGAAGGAGACGTAGGGTGAAAAGCCTGTCCTTGAAAACCGTCCTCACCGGCCTGATGGCCACATTGATCATCGCCATTGCCGCCCTGTCGGCCACATCTCTACGCAATATCAGTACGATCGGCGCCGCAACGCAGGAAATCGGCGGCTACTGGTTCGAGCGCCTCGTATCGGCGCGCGAGGTCCACGGACAGTTCGGCAATCTGCGGCTGGCCTATGCCCGGTTCGCGATGGTTTCCAACGACACGGAATTCCGCGCCGAAGCCGAGCTTCTCGATAAGGCCAAGAACAACCTCGTGAAGGCAATTACCGAATACCAGGCCGGCATCTCGACGGAGACCGGCAGGGTCCTCACCGACAAGATCAAGACGTCCTTCCAGGAATATACGAACGAAGGCTCGCACTATGTCGAGTTCGTCGGCGCCGGCAAGCGCGCCGAGGCGCGCGATCTGTTCCAGGGCACCATGAAGTCGCATGCCGACCAGATGAACGCGCAGATCGTGGAGCTGGTCGATTTCATCTCCGGCCGCGCGCAGGACAATGTGAAAGCCGCGGATTCCACGGCGGATTCGGCTTTCTTCATGACGGTCACAGTCGCCATCATCGCCGTGGCCATCAGCCTTGTCGGCATGTATCTCGCCACGGCACGGATCGCCACGCCCATCCAGCGCATCACGGACGCGATGCGCAAGCTGGCCGAGGGCGATGTCGAAAGGGCCGTTCCCTTCGCCGGGCGCCGCGACGAGATCGGCGCCATGGCCGCCGCCGTCCAGGTCTTCCGCGACAATGCCGTGGAACGCATCCGCCTGGAGCAGGAAACCGAGGCCAACCGCACCATGAGCGAACGGGAGCGGATTGCCCGCGAGGAACAGAAGGCCAGGGAAGCGGCGGACGTGAAGTTCGCGGTCGACAACCTCGCCGACGGCCTTGCGAAACTTTCGGACGGCGACATCTCCTTCCGCATCGCGCATCCCTTCGTGGAAACGCTCGATGCCGTGCGGATGAACTTCAACCAGTCCGCCGAGAAGCTGCAGGCCGCGCTGATCAACGTCGCCCAGAATGCGCGCGGCATCGACGCGGGCGCAAACGAGATCAAGGCGGCCGCCGACGATCTTGCCAAGCGCACCGAACAGCAGGCAGCCGCCGTCGAGGAGACCGCCGCGGCGCTGGAGGAAATCACGACCGCCGTGAGGGACTCCACTAAACGCGCCCAGGAAGCCGGCGAACTGGTCGGCCGCGCAAAGGCCGGTGCGGAGGAATCGGGCAACGTCGTGCGCAGCGCGGTCGTCGCCATGGAGCAGATCGCCCAGTCGGCCAACGAGATCAACAACATCATCGGCGTCATCGACGAGATCGCGTTCCAGACCAACCTGCTGGCCCTCAACGCAGGCGTCGAGGCCGCCCGCGCCGGCGATGCGGGCAAGGGGTTTGCCGTGGTCGCACAGGAAGTCCGCGAGCTCGCCCAGCGGTCCGCCAATGCCGCCAAGGAGATCAAGGCGCTGATCACGACCTCGAACCAGCATGTCAGCCAGGGCGTCCAGCTCGTCGGCAACACCGGCAAGGCGCTTGAGACGATCGTTTCGGAAGTGCAGGAAATCAATCTGCACGTCGCCGCGATCGTCGATGCCGCGCAGGAGCAATCCTCGGGTCTTCAGCAGATCAACACGGCCGTCAACCAGATGGACCAGGATACGCAGAAGAACGCCGCGATGGTGGAGGAATCGACCGCCGCCAGCCATGGCCTCGCCCGGGAAGCGGCATCGCTGAACCAGCTTCTCTCGCAGTTCAAGCTGTCGGACGATCGCCGCGCCGCGCCGGTGCGCGCGGCGGCGGGCAGCGACCGCCCGGCCGCTTCGCCCGTGCGCGCGCTCGGCCGCAAGCTGGCCTCGGCCTTCTCGGGCAATGCCGCCGTCGATGCATCGAAAGATGCATGGGAGGAGTTCTGATGAACGCCATCCTCGGCAGGACGGGCGATGCGCTCGAGATCATCGCCTTCATGCTGCATGAACAGCAGTTCTGCGTGCGCACCACGTCCATCCGCGAAATTCGCGGATGGGCACCCGTCACGCCAATACCGCACACGCCGCCCGAAGTCCTCGGCGTCATGAACCTACGCGGCACGGTCATCCCCATCGTCGACCTCGCCATCAAGCTGGGCATGCCGCCGGCAAAGACCAGCGAGCGCAGCGCCATCGTCGTGACCAACGTGAAGGGAAGGACCATCGGGCTGATGGTCGACCGGGTCTCGGACATCCTGACGATCTCCGGCTCCGAGCTGCAGCCGGTCCCCGTCGGGGTGGGCATCACCTCCGCAAGCTATGCCGAGGGCATCTTCGCCCGCGACAAGGACATGATCTGCTTCCTCGATCTCGAAGCGATCTTCGCAAGCGCGATGGACTGGGCGGACGTCGCCTGAGCCTCAGCGTCTGCCCGGCGAGCCGCAAGGCGCCGGGCAGGCGATCCATCCTTCAAAGGCGCACGCGGTTGAATGCCGCCAGATGCGCCGTGACGGCCGCAACTTCCTGCTCTCGCCGCTCCTCGCTCCAGCCGAGCGCTTCAGCCGCGACGGCGGCGATTTCCCCGATGCCCGCGACGGTCAGCCTGCCCTCGATGGCAAGCGTCGTGCGGCGCATGACGATATCGGCAAGGTGGCCCACCATCTCGTTGCGGGCGATCCAGTCGATCTCCGCGCGGCCGTAGTCCTCGACATGGACGAGCGGCGCATCGCCGGCGGCCGCGATATGGGCGAGGACGGCATCGGCGGTCGTCCCGTAACGCACAAGCAAGGCCGAAACGCGCGCCACGGGCAGGCCGCTCCGCCCCGCACGCTCGGACAGCCAGGCCTCGCGGGCCCTGCCGTCCACCGGAAAGCCGCGCCCGCCGCCGATGGGCAGCATCTGGGTGCTCGTCTTGCGGCCGCGGTCGAGGCGGGAGAGGATCGTATCGGCCACTTCTTCCGCAAAGCCGCGGAAGGTCGTCCACTTGCCGCCGACGAGCGAGATGACCGGAAACGGCCGGCCTTCGGCGGGCTCGGCCACCGGCGCCGAATGGTCGCGGCTGATGAGGCCCGGCTGGCTGGCGTCCGAGGCCGGCAGCGGACGGATGCCGCTATAGGCATAGACGATCTGCTCGCGGCCGAACTCAAGCTTCGGCAGCAGCGAGCGGAGACTGGCGAGGAAATAATCGATCTCCTCCTCCTCGCAGCGCACCGTATCCGGGTTGTCGGCCTTGATGTCCGTCGAGCCGACGAGCGCAAGGCCGAGGAAATCGTAGACGAGGCAGATGCGCCCGTCGTCCGCCTCGAAATAGATCATGCGGCCCTTGAGGCTTTCGACGAGCTCGGGATGCCGCAGCAGGATATGCGAGCCCTTGGTGCCGCCGATCAGCTTGCCGGAAATGCCGAGCATCGCGTTGACATGGTCGATCCACGGCCCCGCACCGTTGACGACGATGTCGGCGCGGACCAGCCGCTCGCCGCCGTCGCCGTCATGCAGCCGCAGCACGCCATCCGCCTGCCCGAGCAGCGCCGTGTCGTTCATGGCGGCGGAGGCGGGGTTTGCATCGAGACCGTCGCGCACCAGCTCCCAGACCAGCCGTTCCGGCCGGCTGATCTTGGCATCGTAGTAGATACCGCCGGCGACGATGCGCGGGGTGATCGCTGGCATTTCCGCAAGCGCCCGGCGGCGGAAGAAGAACCGGTGCTTCGGCATGACGCGATGGCGCGCGCCGTAGAGGTCGTAGAGCGCAAGACCGACCTTGATGAGCAGCGCGCCGCGGCTGCGCGGGGCGGTGGTGGAGCCGAACAGCGTGCGCAGCGCCGCGAAGGCCCCCTTCGTCAGGGAGAAGGAAGGAATGAAGGTCGGCAGCGGCTCGACGCAATGGGGGGCGTTGCGCAGCAATAGGTTGCGCTCCAGCGTCGACTGCGCCACGAGGCCGAGCTCGCCCGTCTCCAGATATTTGATGCCGCCGTGGATGAGGCGCGAGGGCGCGGCGCTGGTGCCGGAGCCGAAATCGGCCTTATCGACGATCAGGCACTTGAGGCCCTGAAGGCAGAGGTCACGGAAGAGCCCCGCCCCGTTGATGCCGGCGCCGAGGACGACGACGTCGAAGGTTTCTACCGTGCCGGCTGTGGTGTCCGTCATGATGGGTATTCCTGCTCTTGTTCCGCGCCGAGACGCCGGAGCGTCGGCCAGAGCGGCTTCATCGCCTCGGCGAGATCGAGGAAGACGCGGTATTTCTCGTCATAAGCCCGTTGCCGGCCGGGGTCCGGCACATAGATGGTTTCGATGGCGGCGAGGTCGCGCGGATCGTCGGTCGGCGAGGCGAAGAGCCCGGCCCCCGCCCCCGCGCAGAGCGCCGCGCCCCAGGCCGCCGCCTCCTCGGTGCGGGTCGCGGTGACCGGCAGGCCGAGGATATCGGCGAAGAGGCCGGCCATGGCGGGATTGCGCGAGATGCCGCCCGTCAGCCGCGCGGCGGTCGGCGCAAAGCCGTCGCGAAGCGCATCGACATGGACGCGGTGGTTGAAGGCGATGCCCTCCAGCACCGCACGCACCAGGTCGCCCCGGTCGTGCCACGCATTGAGGCCGTAGAAGCCCGCGCTCGACGCCCCACCGAAGGGCGAGCCGAAGAGATAGGGATGGAAGAAGGCGCTCGACGGGCGCCGGCTGGCTGCCTCGAATTCCCTGCCGAGGACGGCATGGATGCTTTCGCCGGCAGCTTCGGCCTGCCGGGCGTCGGCAGCGCAGAACTGGTCGATGAACCAGTCGTAGTTGGCCGTCGAGGCGGGCGAGATGGACATGCTGTTCCATTCGCCCGGCAGGATGCCGTTGCGGCAGAACCAGCGCCCATCGACCTTCGGCGCGCGGGACACCGTCTCGTTGATGGAATAGGTGCCGGCGATGACCGCGACCACGCCCTCGCCGTAGCCGCCCATGCCGAGCGCGGAGGCCGTGACGTCGTGAAGGCCGGCCATGACGGGCGTGCCGGCGACGAGGCCCGTCAGGCGCGCGGTTTCCGCCGTCACGCCGCCGACGACCTCGGTGGACGCCGCCATCGGCGGCTGCCGGCCGGCAAGGCGCTCCAGCCCGAAGAGGCCGAAGGCATCCCCGGCATAGTCCTGCGTCCGCACATCGGTGAAGGACGTGCTCGCCTCCGTGCGGTCCGTGCCGATGGTGCCGCAAAGGCAGAAGCGCAGCCAGTCCTTCGCGGCGATGAAATGGGCGATGCGGGCATAGCGCTCCGGCTGGTGCTCGCGGATCCAGCGCAGGATCGCGGAGGGCGCGGAGGCATGCGGCTTCTGGCCGGTCAGTTCCAGCGAACGCGCACCGACCTCGCCCTTGTTCCATGCATCGGCGATCGCGCCGGCACGGGTGTCGAGCGACACGATGGCGGTGCCGAGCGGGCGGCGGTCCGCGTCGAGCAGGTAGATGCCGTCGCCATGGGCCGTCGCGGCAATCGCCACGATATCGGAAGCCGGACGCCCGCAGGCGGCAACCGCCTCCCTTATGGCATCGGCGGTCGCGGACCAGAGGCCATCCATGTCGCGCTCGACATGCTGCGGCGCGGGGATCAACTGTGGAACGCGGCGCCGGGCGATGGCAAGCACCGTCCCGTCCGCGTCGAAGATGACGGCCTTGGTCACCGTCAGGCCGCTGTCTATACCCATGATGCAGGGCATCCATGCCTCCATTCTCAAGCGAATGGCGGAACGGCGGCCGGCAGGACGGGCAACCGCGGCAGCGGCAGCCTCAGCCGGCCCGTTCCCCGTCCGCCACGATGACGTTGATCCCCTTCGAACGCATGCGCGACAGATGGGAGATCGGGATATCCTCGTCGACGATCACGGCGTCGAACTCCTGGAGCGTCGCGAAGTGATGCAGCGCGCGCCGCTCGAATTTGGTGTGGTCGGCCAGGAGCACGCGGCGCGAGGCGCTTTCGAACATCGCCCGCTTGGTCTCCACCGTCTCCGGCGACTGGTGGTAGACCACGTCGTCGACGATGGCCGACAGCGACATGAACACGGTATCGGCGCGCAGCCTTCTGATCTCGTTGGTGGTGATATGCCCCATGAAGGCATTGCACCAATGGTAGAACTGGCCGCCGAGACAGATGAGGTTGAGGTCGCTCACCTCCTTCAGCTCGTTGATGAGGACGAGCGAATTGGTGATGACCGTCAGCGGCACCTTGGCCGGCAGGAAGCGCGTCATCTCGTGCACGGTCGTGGCGTCGTCCATGAAGATCGCCTGCCCCGGCTCGACGAATTGCATGGCGGCCTTCGCGACCGCCTTCTTCTCCTTGGCCTGCTTGGTGGCGCGGTAGACGTCGGAGGATTCGATCAGGCTCGTCGGCGCGGCCGAGACGATGCCGCGCGTCTTGCGGAAGAGGCCGCGGCTGACGAGGTCGTCGACATCGCGGTGCGCCGTCATGAGGCTGATGCCGAAGCGCTCGGTCAGGTCCTCGATGCGGATGGAGCCTTCGGCAATCACCGTCTCGGCGATCATCCGGCGGCGCACGAGCTGGCGCGCATGCCGGCTGTCGCTCGGCAATTCTTCCGAAAGCAAATCCTTGACGTCGACTTTCTTGTTCACGGGGAGACCCTGCCATGCTTCGAGGATAGAGGTTCCGTCTCTCGTATCGGGCGGCAAGGAAAATGCCAAGCTGGTCCGGGCCAGGGTGGGAGCGCCCCGCAGGGCGCCCCCGGATCGGCTTACTTGCTCAGGACGAACGGAGCGGTGTACTTGTCGACATTGTCCTTGGTGATCAGGAGGCAATCGAAGAGCTGCTTTTCGGTATCGACGCCCGTGGAGCCGTTCTTGATCAGGTTGTCGGCCTGCTTGACGGCCTGTTCCGAGAAGACGGCGACCGGCTGGAGGACCGTGTACTGCAGTTCGCCGGCCTTGATGGCGGCGACAGCATCCGGCGAGCCGTCGAAGCCGCCGACCTTCACCTGGTCGAGCTTGCCGGCTTCCTTGAGGGCGGCGATGGCGCCGAGGGCCATTTCGTCGTTGCCGCTGATCACGCCGATGATGTCCGGGTTGGCCTGCAGCATGGACTGCATCTTGTCATGGCCCTTGGTGCGGTCCCAGTCGGCCACTTCCTTGGCGACCTTTTCCAGGTCCGGATACTGCGTCAGGACGGTCTCATAGCCGTTCGAACGAGTCGCCGCGTTGTTGTCCGAGGGGGCGCCGAAGAGCTCGACATACTTGCCCTTGTCGCCGACCGCCTCGACCCACTGCTGGGCACCGAGGGCTGCGCCCTGGGCGTTGTTCGAGACGAGCTGCGCCTTGGCAAGGCCTTCCTGGTTGATCTCGGCATTGACGAGGATGACCGGGATGCCTGCGGCGACGGCTTTCTTGACCGCGCCGACCGAACCGTCGGCGTTCGCCGGATCGAGAATGATGGCGACGGACTTGTTGGTGATCGCCGTGTCGATCAGGTTGCTCTCGGTGTTGGTGTCACCCTTGTGGGCGCCGACATTGGCCGTGTAGCCGAGGCTTTCGGCCGTCTTCTTGGCCACTTCGCCTTCCGTGAACCAGTAGGGGTTCGACGGATCGTTGACGATCACGGTGATCAGGCCTTCGGCCCATGCGGTGCTGAAAAGCAGCGGCAGGGCAGCCGTTGCGGCGAAAAGTACACGCATTCCTTTTTTGAACATGGTCTCACTCCCTTTGTTGAGTTCGGTTGCGCCGGTTTCCGGCAATACTTTCCGCCGCCGGGCCATTCGATGGTCCGCCTCTCCCGGCTGCGGTCAGTTCCAGTCGGGCGCCGCTTCTCAGCGGCGGCCGTATTTGATGCTGTTCAAGAGAACGGCGGTGACGATGACGGCGCCGGTGAAGACCGTCTGCCAGTAGGCCGACACGCCGATGATCACGAGGCCGTCCGACAGGAAGCCGATCACGAAGGCGCCGAGCATGGTGCCGACGACCGTGCCGCGCCCGCCCGTCAGCGCCGCCCCGCCGATGACGACGGCGGCGATCGCCGTCAGCTCGTAGGTCGTGCCGGCCGTGGGGCCCGCGGAGGTCAGCTGCGAGGAGAGCACGAGGCCGGCGACGGCCGCGCAGACGCCGGAGAGCACGTAGACCGTGATCTGCACGCGCTTGACCGGCACGCCCGACAGTTCCGCCGCGCGCTCGTTGCCGCCGGACGCGTAGAGCCAGCGGCCGAAGGCCGTGCGGGCGAGAAGGACATGGCAGACGATGGCGAAGACGAGCAGCACGATGACGCCGATCGGCACGCCGCCGAGGCGGTTGAAGCCGAGCCAGTCGAAGCCGGTATTGCCGAGTTCCGGGCGGCCGCCGAGATTGTTGTAGGTAAGGCCGTTGGTCATCAGGAGCGCGATGCCGCGGGCGACATAGAGCACGCCGAGCGTCGCCACGAAGGCCGGCACGCGCAGATAGGCGATCAGCACGCCGTTGACCGCGCCGACGACGGCGCCGAGCAGGCAGGTCAGCACCACGACGACCCAGACGGACGGATAGAGGATAACGCCGAGCTGCGGCAGCGCCACGCCCTGCATCAGGAACCCGGCGACGACGCCGGCAAGCCCGAGCGTGGAGCCGACCGACAGGTCGATGCCGCCGTTGAGGATGACGAGCAGCATGCCGACCGCGAGCAGGCCGAAGATGGCCACATGCGAGGCCATGATCAGGAAGTTGTTCAGCGTGAAGTAGTTCGGCGACATCAGCGAGAAGACGACGACGATGGCGATCAGCGCGAAGAAGGCGCGGCCCTCGAACAGAAGCTCGACGAAGCTCTTCTTGCGCTTGCCGCCGCTTACCGCCGCTTTCGTGTCCATTGCAGGTGTGACTGACATGCTGGAGCGCTCCTAGTGGGCATGCACGGCTTCGCCGGAGGCGGCCATGATCTGTTCTTTGGTCGCGTCGGGACCGAATTCGGCGGCGATGCGGCCGCGCCGCATGACGATGATGCGATGGGCGATGCTGAGGCATTCGCCGAGCTCGGACGTGGTGTAGACGACGGCAAGGCCCTGCCGCGCCCGCTCGGCGAGCAGCTTGAAGACCTCGGCCTTGGCGCCGATGTCGATGCCGCGGCTCGGCTCGTCGAGCAGGATCACCTGAGGATCGGTCGCAAGCATCTTGCCGATGACCACCTTCTGCTGGTTGCCGCCGGAGAGCGAGCCTATGGCCGCTGCGCCGCCGTCCGTCTTGATGTGCACCTTGCGGATCGCATGGCCGACAAGGTCGGCCTCGCGGGAGACGGAGGTGAAGAGGCCGCGCGTGAAGGCGCCGAGGCTGGCAAGCGAGAGGTTGCGCCCGACGGTCATGGTCTGCACCAGGCCGTCGCGCTGGCGGTCTTCCGGAACGAGGACGAGGCCGGCGCGGATGCACTCGGCGATCGACCGGCCGGTGATGTCCCGGCCCTTCAGCACGACCTTGCCGGACGTGGCCTTGAGGCGGCCGGCGACCGTCTCGAGCAGTTCCGTGCGCCCCGCACCCATCAGGCCGTAGATGCAGACGATCTCGCCCGCGCGCACCGAAAGCGACATGCCGTCGACGACCGAATAGTCGGCGCCGCCGGGATCGGGCACCGTCAGCCCCTCGATTTCCAGCGAGACATCGCCCATCTCGTAGCCGGACGGCGGCGAGCCGAGGTCGAAGTTCTCGCCCACCATGTGGCGGACGATCCATTCGAGGTCGATGTCCTTGCGGTCGGCATAGGCGGTCATCGCCCCGTCGCGCAGCACCACCGCGTGATGGGTGATCTGCAGCGCCTCTTCCAGGTGATGGGAGATGTAGACGATGGAAACGCCACGGGCGGTCAGGTCCCGGATGACCTTGAACAGAACCTCGACTTCCGAGGCGGAGAGCGCCGAGGTCGGCTCGTCCATGATCAGGATGCGCGAATTGACCGAGAGCGCGCGGGCGATCTCGACGATCTGCTGCTGGCCGAGGCGCAGGTCCTCGACGGGCGTGAGGGGATCGATCTCCTCCTCGAGTTCTTCCATCAGGAGGCGCGTCTGGCGCTCTTCCTCGGCGAAATCCACGCCCGTCGCCGTCATGATCTCGCGACCCATGAAGATGTTGTCGCGGACGTTCATGTTGGGAGCCAGGCTGAGCTCCTGATGGATGATGGAGATTCCGTGATCGCGTGCTTGGGAGGACGACGCAAAAACGATTGGCTCTCCATCGAGAATGATTTCCCCCGAGGTCGGCTGCACGACGCCGGAAAGGATCTTCATCAGCGTCGACTTGCCGGCGCCGTTCTCGCCGAAGAGCGTCGTCACCTGGCCGCGATGAATGTCGAAATTGACGCCCTTGAGGGCGCGCACGCTGCCGTAGGACTTCGCCACGTTGCGCGCGGCGAGCACCACTTCGTCCATCCGGGCGGTTTCGGGGAGCGCGCTCATTGGACGTCGAACCTCACGGGCGTGACGATCCAGTTCTTCGGGTTGACCAGCTTGAAGACGCCGATCACCGAAACGGTCTTGCCGGAGAGCGAGGCCGGATCGATGCCGCCGAGAACGGCCGTCTTGACCTCGTTGTTGATGGCCGAGCCGGCATCCTGGTATTCGATCTGGTTGCGGAACTGTCCGAACTCGATCTGGCCCGTCGCATCGCGCAGGTCCGTGCCGTTGAGGGCGGGGCCGGTCTGCACGCGCACCGTCAGCTCCGGCGGGAGCCCTTCGACGGCGACGACGTTGTAGTTCGCCTTGCGCTCGCCGATCACCCCGGTGAACTTGACCGGAAGGACGGGGCCGGTGGAGGTCGCCACGCCGTATTTCTCGCCGGCGGCCTTCTTGTCCGCGGCAATCGCCTGCGCCAGCTCGACCGCATCGACGGCGCGCGTCTCGACGCTCTGCTTGATCAGCGGGAACTGCTCGGCGCCGAAGGCCTGCGGCGAGAACTTTTGCACCCGGACGTCGTTTTCCGAGCCGATGCGCACGACCGTCGTGTCGAGCGCCATGGCGCCGACCACGACGACAGCGGCGGCAATGCCGAACCAGCGATAGCTGCGCGGGGCAGGACGGGGCGATTTGGAGAGCGTGGCGTCAGTCATGTCGGTCGGCCTTGCGGTTGAGCGGTGAAAGCGTCAGCGGGAGCGCCCGCACGGGAACGATGGCGGGAGCGGTGTCGACGCCGCACCCGCGGCGCTCCGGCCGCATGTCGACGCTTTCCGAACAGAACCTGTCATGACGTCCTCCCTGAACGGCGCCGGCCGGATCTCCTCATCCGCCTTGCGCTGCACTGCACATATTTTCGCAACTGCGATATATACGTGTTATATGTCGCAACATATATGTTAAATTAACACGGCCTGTCAATCGGCCTTTTGATGCGAAATCATTTTCCATCCGCCGCCCGCCCCGTAGCCATCCATTCGCGCGGAAAAACCCGGCGGCCACGATCTCCGCCCACGCACTCCCACCCCCGAAAGGCGGGAGCGATTGCGCAAGTCAGCTGATTTAACTATGAAATTATCAATTCCCGGGCACCCTGCCCGAGCATATTCGCCCGCGCGGCACCGGCGAACGACGGCATCGGCAACATCAGGTGCGGAGGGAAAACAGGTTTGCCCTCACATCTCCCATACCCTCATCATATCTGAAAAAAAATTCAAAGCACGAAAATTTTTACGAGACACATGATAACTTTATGGTATGTTCTTTTGCGAAATCCGGAGGACCCGTGTTACGTTCCCATGGGGCCACCATGCCCCTCGGCGGGAGAGGCCAGGGAAGGCACGCGTTTTTTTTGCGCGAGACGATCGGGAGGATCGAATGCTTTGTTTGAGGTCGGGCGAAGCGGCGAAGTTTGAGGTCGGGCGAAGCGGCGAAGGCCGGTGCGGGATCGACAGGTGCGCGCCGTGACTGAGGCGGCGGACCTGATCATCGGCATCGACGCCGGCACGTCCGTCATGAAGGCCGTCGCCTTCACGCTTTCCGGCCGGCAGATCGCCAGCGCCTCCGTGCGCAACACCTATGCGACCGGCGACGACGGCTCCGTCACGCAATCCCTCGACCAGACCTGGCTCGACTGCGCACGCGCCCTGCGCGGGCTCGGCGAGAAAGTGGAGCACCTGGCGAAACGCACCGCCGCCATCGCCGTCACCGCGCAGGGCGACGGCACCTGGCTCGTCGGCGCGGGAAACCGGCCGGTGGGCGATGCCTGGCTCTGGCTCGACGCCCGCGCCGCGCCGACCGTCGAGCGGCTTGCCGCAAGCGAGGCCGACCGCGGCCGCTTCCAGGCGACCGGCACCGGCCTCAACACCTGCCAGCAGGGCGCCCAGCTCGCCCATATGGACCGCCATTGCCCGGACCTCATCGCCGGCGCGGAAACCGCGATGCACTGCAAGGACTGGCTCTACCTCAACCTGACGGGCGTGCGCGCGACGGACCCCTCGGAAGTCAGCTTCACCTTCGGCAATTTCCGCACCCGCCGCTACGACGGCGACGTGCTCGACGCCCTCGGCCTGACGCATCTCCGACACCTGCTGCCGGAGGTGATCGACGGCACGGAGATATCCCACCCGCTGACGGCGGAGGCGGCCGCGGCCTCGGGCCTTGCGGCCGGCACGCCGGTCAGCCTCGGCTATGTCGACATGTGCATGACGGCGCTCGGCGCGGGCGTGCGCAGCGAAGGCCGCAACGCCGCCTGCTCCGCCATCGGCTCGACGGGCGTTCACCTCCAGGCCAAATCCGTCGCCGACGTCGTGCTGAACGCCGAGCGCACGGGCTATGTCATCGCCCTGCCGATCCCCGGCATCGTCACGCAGGTGCAGACCAATATGGGCGCGACGATCAACCTCGACTGGCTGCTCCAGCTCGGCGCCGACCTTCTCGGCGAGTTCGGCGTCACGGTAAGCCTCAACGACATGATCGGCCGCGTCGACCAGTGGTTCGCCATGAGCAAGCCCGGCAACGTGCTCTACCACCCCTATATCTCCGAGGCCGGCGAGCGCGGCCCCTTCGTGAACGCCCGCGCCCGCGCCAACTTCACCGGCCTTGCCAGCCGCCACCGCTACCCGGACCTCGTGCGCGCCGTCGTCGAAGGCCTCGGCATGGCGACGCGCGACTGCTACGCCGCCATGGGCGCCCTGCCCCCGGAGCTGCGCATCAGTGGCGGGGCGGCCCGCTCGGCCTCGCTGCGCGGCACGCTCGCCGCTGCCCTCGGCGCGCCGGTGCGCGTCTCGACGCGCGAGGAAGCGGGCGCTGCCGGCGCCTCGATGATGGCCGCCGTCGCCATCGGCGCCTACCGCACGATGGACGATTGCATCGCCGACTGGGTGACGCCCGAGCTCGGCGAGGCCGAACGGCCGAAGCCCGGGGACATCGACCGCATGACACGCCTCTTTGCCGCCTATTCCACGGTGCGGCGGGGCATTGCGCCGGCCTGGGACATCCTTGCCGCGCGCTGACGAAACGACGATTGCGCCGCTCCAGGACCGGCGCCGAAGGAGACTTGAGATGAACGAGCCCGAACCCATCGACCTCTTCGTGATCGGCGGCGGCATCAACGGCGCGGGCGTCGCGCGCGATGCGGCCGGGCGCGGACTGAAGGTCGTGCTCTGCGAGAAGGACGACCTTGCCGAGGGTACCTCCTCACGCTCCGGTAAGCTGGTGCACGGGGGCCTGCGCTATCTCGAATATTACGAGTTCCGCCTGGTGCGCGAAGCGCTGATCGAGCGCGAAGTCTTGCTCAACGCCGCCCCGCACATCATCTGGCCCATGCGCTTCGTGCTGCCGCACAGCCCCGAGGACCGGCCGGCCTGGCTCGTGCGGCTCGGCCTCTTCCTCTACGACCATCTCGGCGGCCGCAGGAAGCTGCCCGGCACGCGCACGCTCGACCTTTCGCGCGATCCCGAGGGCACGCCGATCCTCGACCAGTACACACGCGGCTTCGAATATTCCGACTGCTGGGTGGACGACGCCCGCCTCGTGACGCTGAATGCCGTCGGTGCCGCCGAGAAGGGCGCCCTCGTCCTCACCCGCTCGCCCGCCGTCTCCGCCCGCCGCGAGAACGGCGGCTGGACCGTGACGACGACGAACGGCGTGACCGGCGAGACCCGCACCTTCCGCGCCAAATGCCTCGTCAACTGCGCCGGCCCCTGGGTCTCCGACGTCATCAACCGCGTTGCCGGCTCGAACTCCACGCGCAACGTGCGCCTCGTCAAGGGCAGCCACATCATCGTGCCGAAGTTCTGGGCGGGGGCGAACGCCTATCTCGTGCAGAACCACGACAAGCGCGTCATCTTCATCAACCCCTACGAGGGCGACAAGGCACTGATCGGCACCACCGACATCGCCTACGAGGGCCGCGCCGAGGACGTCGCCGCCGACGAGAGCGAAATCGATTACCTGCTGAAGGCCGTGAACCGCTACTTCAAGGAGAAGCTGCGCCGGCAGGACGTGCTGCATTCCTTCTCCGGCGTGCGTCCGCTCTTCGACGACGGCAAGGGCAATCCCTCGGCCGTCACGCGCGACTACGTCTTCGACCTCGACGAAACGGACGGCGCGCCGCTGCTCAACGTCTTCGGCGGCAAGATCACCACCTTCCGCGAGCTTGCCGAGCGCGGCATGCACCGCCTCAAGCACATCTTCCCGAACATGGGCGGCGACTGGACGGAGAAGGCCCCGCTTCCCGGCGGCGACATGCCGAATGCCGACTACGAGACCTTCGCCAACAGCCTGCGCGACAGCTACCCCTGGATGCCGCGTACGCTGGTGCATCACTACGGCCGCCTCTACGGCACCCGCACGAAGGCGGTCGTCGCCGGCGCCACGAGCCTCGAAGGGCTCGGCCGGCATTTCGGCGGCCGGTTCTACGAGGCGGAAGCACGCTATCTCGTCGCCAACGAATGGGCGGAGACGCCGGAGGACATCCTCTACCGCCGCACGAAACACTACCTGCACCTGACGGAAGGCGAGCGCGCGGCCTTTTCCGACTGGTTCAACGCCGCCCGGCTCGCCGCGGCCTGAGGACGACCATGCCGCTGACGCTCTCGCTCAACACCAATCCGCTGGTCAACCGCTTCGCCGATCCCGACGACCTGATCGAGACCGTCGCGCGGGACCTGAAGCTGCGCGACCTCCAGCTCACCCACGAATTCATCAATCCGAGCTGGAACGCGGCGACGATCCGCCGGCTGACGCGACGGATGGACCGGGCCCTTCAACGCACGGGCGTGCGCGTCACCTCCGGCATGACCGGCCCTTACGGCCGCCTCAACCATTTCGGCCATCCGGATGCCGACGTGCGGCGCTACTATGTCGACTGGTTCAAGACCTTCGCCGACATCGTCGGCGATCTCGGCGGCACTTCCGTCGGCACCCAGTTCGCCATCTTCACCTATCGGGACTACGACGACCCGGCCCGCCGCGAAGAGCTGATCCGCATCGCCATCGACTGCTGGGCCGAGGTGGCCGAGCACGCGAAGGACGCCGGCCTTTCCTATGTCTTCTGGGAGCCGATGAGCATCGGCCGCGAATTCGGCGAGACGATCGAAAGCTGCCTTGCGCTCCAGGACCGGCTGACCGCCGCCGGGATGGCCGTGCCCATGTGGATGATGGCCGACATCGACCACGGCGACGTCACCTCCGACAATCCCGACGATTTCGACCCCTATGCCTGGGCGCGCGCCGTGCCGAAGGTCTCGCCGATCATCCACATCAAGCAGAGCCTGATGGACAAGGGCGGCCACCGGCCCTTCACCGCCGCCTTCAACGCCAGGGGGCGCATCCAGCCGGAACCGCTGCTGAAAGCCTTCGCCGAGGGTGGAGCCGCCGACAACGAGATCTGCCTGGAGCTCTCCTTCAAGGAGCGCGAGCCGAACGACCGCGAGGTCATTCCGCAGATCGCCGAAAGCATCGCCTTCTGGGCGCCGCATATCGATACCGGTGCATCCGACCTCAGGCTGGGCTGACCGGGCCGGAGCGGCTTGCTAAGACGGAGTTGAAAGCCGCTTCCGGTTGCAGATGAGGACAGGACATCGCCGATGACCGACAACGAAGATTCCCTCGCCGTCCGCGCCGCCTGGCTGCACTATATCGGGGGGTTCACCCAGTCCGCCGTCGCCAAGCGCCTCGGCATCCCCTCGGTGAAGGCGCACCGGCTGATCGCGCGCGCGGTCGCTGAGGGCGTGGTGAAGGTCAGCATCGACGGCGACATCGCCGAATGCGTCAACCTGGAAGTGGCGCTTTCCGAGCGCTACGGGCTCGACTATTGCGAGGTCGCGCCCGATGTCGACGACGACGCGCTGGCGCTGACGACCCTCGGCCATGTCGGCGCGGATTTCCTGCGCCGCGAGATCGAGCGCGGGGAAGCCGCCGTCATCGGCTTCGGCCACGGCCGCACGCTCTCGGCCGCCGTCCGGCACCTGCCGCGCATCAGCGCCGGTGCCATACGCTTCGTCTCCCTGCTCGGCGGGTTCACCCGCAACTACGCGGCCAATCCCTACGACGTCATGCACCGGCTCGCGGCCAAGACCGGCACGCAGGCCTATGTGATGCCCGTGCCCTTCTTTGCCAATACGGAAGAGGACCGGGAGGTGCTGCTCTCCCAGCACGGCGTCAGCGAGGTGTTCGACCTTGCCCGCAGCGCCGATCTCAAGATCGTCGGCATCGGCACCGTCGACAACCAGGCCCATCTCGTCACGTCCGGCATGCTGCAGCCGGACGAGCTGGAGGAGATCGCCGCGCTCGGCGGGGTCGGCGAGCTGCTCGGCCATTTCTTCGACGGCAAGGGCCGCATCCTCGAAACCTCGGTGACGGCCCGTACCCTCGCCGCTTCCTTCTCGGAGACGGGCGGCGACCGGATCGTCGCCATTGCCGGCGGCCCGGCCAAGACCGAGGCCATCCGCGCCGTGCTGCACAGCGACAAGCTGCATGGCCTCATCACGGACGAGCGGACGGCCCGCCGGCTTCTGCAGGGATCATCATAACAAAATCACATTTTTTATGTTACATTTTATCGGAAACGATGTTATGGATCACCCGTAGCGGAAACGCGGGGAGAAGGCCGTGAAGCGGGAAGAGCGCAGGCAGGAGATCATCAATCTTCTCGTCGAAAGCCGGGCCCTCGAACTCGACGACATCGCGGCGCGCTTCGGCGTCTCGAAAATGACCGTCCACCGCGACCTCGACGACCTCGAACGGGCCGGCGTGCTGCGCAAGGTGCGCGGCGGCGCGACCATCGATGCCGGTACGCAGTTCGAGAGCGATTTCCGCTTCCGCGAATTGCAGGAGGCCGACGTCAAGCGCGCGCTGGCCGAGGAGGCCGCCGGCCTCGTCGAACCCGGCATGACGGTGATGATCAACGACGGCTCGATGGCCTCCGTCCTCGGCGACGTCCTCGCGGAAAAGAAGCCGATCACCATCGTCACCAACAATGCCGCGATCATGGAGCGCGCCAAGGGCCTTTCCGGCGTCACGCTGATTGCGCTCGGCGGCGTCTATTCCGCCAAGTTCAACGCCTATTTCGGCATCGTCACGGAAGAGACCCTGTCGCGCCTTCGCGCCGACATCGCCTTCATCTCCGCTCCGGCCGCGTCGGGCCGCCTCTCCTACCACATGGACGAGGCCGTGGTGCGCACCAAGCGGGCGATGATGGCCGCCAGCCGCCAGACCTGCCTTCTCGTCAACAGCCGGCGCTTCGGCCACACGGCGCTGCATGTACTCGCCGACCTTGCCGAATTCGACACGGTCATTTCAGACAAACCCCTGCCCCACGACACGGCCGCCGAGCTTGGCGGCGGAAAGACCGTGGTGCGCATCGCCAAGGAGACCACGACATGAGCGAGGACCGCCACTTCTGGGTCGGCACGAGCTGGAAGATGAACAAGACGCTGGCCGAGGCAAAAGTCTTCGCCGAGGGCCTGAAGGCCGCCGACGGCGGGCGCGACCCGCGCATCCAGCGCTTCGTCATCCCGCCGTTCACCGCCGTGCGCGAGGTCAAGGCGATGCTCGCCGGCACCTCCGTCAAGGTGGGCGCGCAGAACATGCACTGGGCCGACGAAGGCGCCTGGACCGGCGAGGTCTCGCCCGTCATGCTGAAAGACTGCAACCTCGACCTCGTCGAGCTCGGCCATTCCGAGCGCCGGGAGCATTTCGGCGAGACGGATGAGACGGTCGGCCTCAAGACGAAGGCCGCCGTGCGCCACGGCCTCGTGCCGCTGATCTGCATCGGCGAGACGCTGGCCGACCGCGAGAGCGGCCGCGCCGACGACGTGCTTGCCCGCGAAGTGCGCGGCGCCCTCGGCAAGCTCGAAGGCGCCGAGAAGGACGCGGACATCCTGCTTGCCTACGAGCCCGTCTGGGCGATCGGCGAGAAGGGCATTCCCGCGACCGCCGACTATGCCGATGCCCGCCATGCCGAAATCGCCAAGGTGGCCGAAGACGTCCTCGGCCGGCGCATTCCCTGCCTCTACGGCGGTTCGGTGAACCCGCAGAACTGCGAAGAACTGATCGCCTGCCCGAACATCGACGGGCTCTTCATCGGCCGCTCAGCCTGGAAGGTTGAAGGCTATCTCGACATCCTGGCGCGCTCAGCCGCCACAATCTGAAAGGAGATTTCCCATGAAACTCGCTATTGCCGGTGACAGCGCGGGCGAAGGCCTCGCCAAGGTTCTCGCCGACCACCTGAAGGACCGCCACGAGGTGCACGAAGTTTCGCGCACCGACGCCGGCCCCGACGCCTTCTACGCCAACCTCTCCGACCGCGTCGCCTCCGCCGTCGCCGCCGGGCAATACGACCGCGCGATCCTCGTCTGCGGCACCGGCATCGGCGTGTGCATCTCGGCCAACAAAGTGCCCGGCATCCGCGCCGCGCTGACGCACGACACCTATTCGGCCGAGCGCGCCGCGCTCTCCAACAATGCCCAGATCATCACCATGGGCGCCCGCGTCATCGGTTCGGAACTGGCGAAGGCCATCGCCGACGCCTATCTCGCCCAGACCTTCGACGAGAAGGGCCGCTCAGCCGGCAACGTGCAGGCGATCAACGCGGTCGACGCCAAGTACAACGCACAGAGCTGCTGATACGTCGCGCTGCGCTCAGAGATCCTTGGCCAGGCGCAGCGCATCGTAGATGGCCGCATGCGTGTTGCGCGCGGCCACCGCATCGCCGATCCGGAAGAGCTGATAGGCGCCTTCCGGATTGCGCGCGACGGTCTGCGGCGCGCCAGCGAGCAATTCGTCATAGGAGACTTCGCCGAGGTTCCTCGAGCCCGGCTTCAGCTCGAAATACAGATCGTCCAGCGGAATGGTGCCGTGGTTGACGACGATCTGGTCGACCGTGCGCTGTCTGCTGACACCGCCGTAGTCGCTGCCGACATGGGCGACGATCTCGTTGCCGCTCTTCTCCGCGGCCTCCAGCCGCCAGGTGACGGTGAAGGTCGCATCGAGCTTCTGCAGCGAGCGCATATAGGGCACGAGGTTCATTGCCATGACCTCCGGCGCGAAGGAGCGGTCCGGCGTCATGATCTCGACCTTGCCGCCGGCCCTGGCGATGAATTCGGCCGCCTGCAGGCCGGCATGGTCGCCGGCATCGTCGTAGACGAGCACGTTGGCGCCCGGCTTCACGTCGCCCGAGATGATGTCCCAGGAGGAAACGACCAGCTCGTTGCCTTTCGCCAGCACCTCGGTATGCGGCAGGCCGCCCGTCGCGACGATCACCACGTCCGGCTTTTCGGCCAGCACCGTCTCCGCGTCGGCCCAGGTGTTGAAGTGGAAGGTGACGCCGCGCTTCTCGCACTGGCTCATGCGCCAGTCGATGATGCCGATCATCTCGCGGCGGCGCTCGCTCAGCGCCGTCAGCCGGACCTGGCCGCCGGGATCGTTCGCCGCCTCGAAGACGACGACCTCGTGGCCGCGCTCGGCCGAGACGCGCGCCGCTTCCAGCCCCGCCGGGCCGGCGCCGACGACGACCACCTTCCGGCGCACATCCGCCTTCGGGATATCGTGCGGCATCGTCTCCTCGCGGCCGGTCGCCGCATTGTGGATGCAGAAGGCAAGGCCGCCCTGGTAGATGCGGTCGAGACAGTAATTGGCGCCGACGCAGGGGCGGATGTCGTCCTCGCGCTTCTCGATGATCTTGCGCAGGATATGCGGGTCCGTCATGTGCGCGCGCGTCATGCCGATCATGTCGACCTTTCCGGCGGCGATCGCATGGCGGGCGGTGGCGACGTCCTGGATCTTGGCGGCATGGAAGGTCGGGAAGCGCGTCGCCGCACGCACCTCGCCGGCAAAGTCGAGATGCGGCGCGCTCGCCATGCCCTGGATCGGGATGACGTCGGTGAGGCCGGGGTCGGTATCGATATGGCCGCGGATGACGTTGAGATAGTCGATGAGGCCGCTTTCCTTGAGGCGGCGGGAGATTTCCAGGCCCTCGGCCTTTCCGGTCCCGCCGGGAAGACATTCATCGGCCGTGTAGCGCACGCCGAGGATGAATTCGTTTCCGACCCGTTCGCGCATCGCCTTGAAGACGTCGAAACAGAAGCGCATGCGGTTGTCGAGCGAGCCGCCATAGGGGCCGTCGAGCTCGTTGGTCAGCGGCGAGGTGAACTGGTCGATGAGATGGCCGTAGGCCTCCAGCTCGACGCCGTCCATGCCGCCGGCCTTCATGCGTTCGGCCGCATCGGCGAAGTCCTTGATGATGCGCTCGATATCCCAGTCTTCCAGCTTCTTCGGGAACGCCCGGTGCGCCGCCTCGCGGTGATGGGACGGGGCGACGACGGGCAGCCAGTCGCCCTTGTCCCAGCGCGTGCGGCGGCCGAGATGGGTGAGCTGGATCATGATCGCCGCCCCCTCCTCGTGCACGGCATCGGTCATGTCGCGGATCCACGGAACGATCTCGTCCTTGTAGGCGAGCAGGTTGTTGAAGACCGGCGGACTGTCCTTCGAGACCGCGGCCGATCCGGCCGTCATCGTCAGCGCCACCCCGCCCTTCGCCCGCTCCACCGTATAGGCGCGGTAGCGCCCCTTCGGCATGCCGTCCTCCGGATAGGCGGGCTCGTGGGAGGTGACGATGATGCGGTTGCGCAGGGTCAGGTGCTTCAGCTGGAAGGGCTGAAGCAGGGGATCGTTCGACATGCGGCGGCTCCGGTTCGAAAGGGTTCGTCGGAACGATAGGCGGAAATGTACACATGTGTCAATTGGAACGAACACGGATGTACATTCTTGTTGCCCGAGCCTGCCGGGTTTGCTAGGAGCAAGCGATGGAACAGGCGACGAACGACAGCGGCTGGCGGGGCTCACACGAAGGATGGCTGGAGGCCGCCTACGACTGCCTGCTCGAATCCGGGGTGGATTCGGTCAGGATCCTGCCGCTCGCCAAACGGCTCAATCTCTCCAGAACCAGCTTCTACTGGTTCTTCAAGGACCGCGAAGAACTGCTGGGCACGCTCATTTCCCGGTGGCGGGAAAAGAACACCGGCAACATCGTGAAGCAGTCGGAAGCCTATGCCGAAACGCTTGCCGAGGCGATGCTGAACGTCTTCGACTGCTGGCTGAACAAGGACCTGTTCGATTCCCAGTTCGAATTTGCCGTGCGCAGCTGGGCGCTGCAATCGCAGGACATTCTGGCCGAGGTGCGCGAGGCCGACCGGACAAGGGTGGAAGCCCTCACCCGCATGTTCATGCGCTTCGGCCACGAGGAAGGCCCGGCCGACGTCCGGGCGCGAACGACCTATCTCGTCCAGATCGGCTACATTTCCATGCAGTCCCGCGAGGATCTGGCGCTGCGCATGAAGCGCATCCCGGATTATATCGCGATCTATACCGGGCAAACGCCCCGGCAACGCGAACTCGACCGCTTCTTCGCGCGGCATGGATACAAGCCGGAGACCTAGAGGCGGCGGCAACATCGACCTCGGCTACCGCGTCGCCAGGAAATTCCTTTCGGCGGCCCGGGGAAAGACGTCTAGCGGCCCCGCCTGGGGCCGCTTTCAGTCGCCCCGCTCAGAGATTCTCGCCGTAGAATGTCTTCAGCTTCGCCACGGCCTGCTCGACGCATTCGGGCCTGTCGTAGAGGTCGTAATGCGTGGCCCCCGGCACGACGAGGATGTTCTTCACCGTCGAGGCCGCCCTGTTGAAGAGCTCGAACCCGTCGCGATAGGAGCCGAAGGCGCCCGCCTGCCCGCCGCCGATGATGATCTGCAAGGGTTGGGTGAGCAGCTTGTCCGCAAGGTGGAACGCATCGAAGGTGAAGGCCGCGCCGGTGCTGGCGACGTTCAGCTTGTTGGGCGAGCCCGGCTGCTGGCCGCGCTGCGTGGTGTAGTACTCCACCGCCTCGACCACGTCGACATCCGTGATGCCGTAGGTATCAAGCTCAGCCTTCGACTGCGGGATATAGGTGGCGATCGCGGTCTGTGCGCCGCGGGCCTCGGCCGTGCGCTGCGCGCTGACGCCTTCCAGCGCCTTGATCGCCGCACCGGCGGAAAGATCGCCCTCCCGGCACAGCCGGCCGTAATTGGCCCCGACGATGGTGGCGACCGCCTTGAAACGGCGCTCGGTCATCGCTGCGTTCACCGCATAGCCGCCGCCGCCGCAGATGCCGAGCACGCCGATCCGGTTCTCGTCGACATAGGGCAGCGTCACGAGATAGTCGGCCGCGCAGCGGAAATCCTCCACGCGGGTCGCCGGGTCTTCCAGGTAGCGGCCGGGACCGCCACTCGCGCCCTGCGTGGAGGCGTCGAAGGCGAGGCAGACATAGCCGAGTTCGGCGAGCCTTTCGGCGTAGATCGCGGCCGTCTGCTCCTTGCACGAGCTGATCGGATGCGCGACCACGATGGCGGGATACGTCTTCGTCTCGTCGAAGCCGGCGGGCAGGTGCAGGTTGGCCGCCACATCCCAGATCTTGTTCCTGAAGGTCACGGATTTCATGTTCGGTCTCCTTTCGTTCGATGGAGCCGAATGTAGCGTCCGGGCCGGTTTTCGATTAGACAGCTTAATCTGGATGCCATGATTAGCAGAGCTTATGAATGTCGAACGAGAACCTGCGCGACCTGAATGCCTTCGTCACCGTCGCGCAAGAGGGCAGTTTCACGCGCGCCGCCGCACGGCTCGGCGTTTCGCAGTCCGCGCTCAGCCAGACCGTTCGCAATCTGGAGGAGCGGGTGGGCATCCGCCTGCTCAACCGCACGACTCGGAACGTCTCGCCGACGGAGGCGGGCGAAAGGCTGCTTTTACAGGTGGCGCCCGCGCTGGAGCAGATCGACCGGGGCTTTGCCCAGCTCGGCGCGCTGCGCGAACGCCCCTCCGGCACGATCCGCCTGTCGGCCGACGAATATGCGATCCTCAGCCTGCTGTGGCCGGCGCTGGAGCGGTTCCTGGCCCGCTATCCGGAGATCGACATCGAGCTGGTGACGGACTACGGCCGCACCGACGTCGTCCGCGAGCGCTTCGATGCCGGCGTGCGCCGCGGAAAGCTGGTGTCGAAGGACATGATCGCGCTGCGCATCGGGCCGGACGTGCCGATGGTGGTCGTGGGCGCGCCCGCCTGCTTTTCGGAGCGGAAGAAGCCGAAGCGGCCGCAGGACCTGTCCGACCACGGCTGCATCAACCTGCGCCTTCCGACCCACGGCGAGCTCTTCGCCTGGACCTTCAGCAAGGGCGGAAAGGATATGCGCGTCACGACGCAAGGCAGGCTCGTCTTCACCAGCATCGTGCAGGTGCGGCAGGCCTGCCTTGCCGGTTTCGGCCTCGCCTACCTGCCGCTCGATTTCGTCGCCGGCCCTATCGCCGACGGAGCGCTGGTCGAAGTGCTCGCCGACTGGCGCAAGACCTTCGAGGGCTATCATCTCTACTATCCCAGCCGGCGGCAGCATCCGCCGGCCCTTGCGGCGCTGATCGAGGCGCTGCGCTATCGCGAAGCCGGGACAGCTGCCCGGTAGCCGACACCGTAAAGGCAACGCTCATAGGCCGGGCGCGTCTTCGGCCTGCACGGCCTGGAGGTTTCTGTACCGGCCGTCCTTGCGGGCGATGAGTTCGGTATGGGTGCCGCTCTCGACGATGCGGCCGTCGTCGACGACGAGGATGCGGTCGGCATTGGCGATGGTCGCCAGGCGATGGGCGATGACGAGGGTGGTTCGCCCCTCGGAAAGCTCGGCAAGCGACTGCTGGATCGCCCGCTCCGTCTCGGTGTCGAGCGCCGACGTCGCCTCGTCGAGGATGAGGATCGGCGGGTTCTTCAGGAAGATACGGGCGATGGCGAGGCGCTGCTTCTGGCCGCCGGAAAGTTTCACCCCGCGCTCGCCGATGATCGTGTCGAGGCCGTCCGGCAGGCTGGCGATCACGCCATCGAGGCGTGCGCGGCGGGCGGCGTCGCGGATATCCGCCTCGCTCGCCCCCAGCCTTCCATAGGCGATGTTCTCGCGCACCGTGCCGGCGAAGAGGAAAACGTCCTGCTGCACGATGCCGATATTGGAGCGCAGCGATTTCAGCGTCATGTCGCGGATATCGATGCCGTCGATGGCGATCCTGCCGTCCGTGACCTCGTAGAAGCGCGGCAGGAGCGAACAGATCGTCGTCTTGCCGGCGCCCGACGGGCCGACGAAGGCGACCGTCTCGCCGGCCTTCACTGAAAGGTCGAGCCCGCGGAAGACCGGCCTGCCGCCGCCATAGCCGAAGCCGACGCCGCGATATTCGATATCGCCGGCAAGCCGGGGAACGTCCCGCGCCTCGGCCCTGTCGCTGATATCCGGCTCGGTATCGAGGAACTGCGTGTAGCGCTTGAAGCCGGCAATGCCCTTCGGATAGGTCTCGATGATCGAGTTGATCTTGTCGATCGGCCGGAAGAACACGTTGACGAGCAGCAGGAAGCCGACGAACCCGCCCGCCGAAAGCTCGCCGCGCGTGACGTACCACGCCCCCGCCAGCATCACCACCACCTGCACGAAGCGCATGGAGAGGTAGGAGAGCGAGGCGGAGGCCGCCATCACCTTGTACGCCTCGAGCTTGGTGACGAGATAGTTGCGGTTGCTTTCGGCAAAGAGCCTGCGCTCGTGATCCTCGTTGGCGAAAGCCTGCACGACGCGGATGCCGCCGACATTCTCCTCGATACGGGCATTGAAATCGGCGACGCGGCCGTAGATCGCGTGCCAGGTGGAGGTCATGCGCGCGCCGTAATGGGTGGTGACGAAGGCCGTCAGCGGCACGATGACGGCGGTGATCAGCGCCAGCGGCACATGCACCCAGAGCATGAGGAAGAAGGCGCCGATCAGCGTCATGACGGCGATGAAGAGGTCTTCCGGCCCGTGATGGGCGACCTCGCCGATCTCCTCGAGGTCCTTCGTCAGCCGTGCGACGAGATGGCCGGTCTTCTGGTTGTCGAAGAAGCCGAAGGAGAGCTTCTGCAGGTGGTCGAACGCCTTGCGCCGCATCTCGGCCTCGATGCGGATGCCCAGCATGTGCCCCCAATAGGTGACGATGACCTGGAGACCGGCGCTGAGGAGATAGATTGCGAACAGGCCGACGGCGGCGAACGCGATGAGGTCGAGCCGTCCGGTCGGCAGCAGCCGGTCGATGAAGAGCGTGACGGCAACGGGAAAGGCAAGCTCCAGCAGCCCGGCGACGACGGCGGAGGAGAAATCCAGCGCGAACAGGCCGCGATGCGGGCGATAATAGGAGGCGAAACGCTTCAGGAGATCGGGCATGGGGAGGAAAACGGCTTCGGTATTGGCATTACTGGATGGAAGACGGCGAGCGCCGGTTCCGCATTCTGTCGTCTATCGGCATTCCCCCGGAGCGGGAACCTGCCTTAACATTCGTCAACACGGATTTGACATTTCCCCAAACCATTGGAACTATTTTTCTTTCATTCGCGAGTTTTCGCAAGGAGTCCCCTTGCGGGACGTCCATCCCCCTGAGAGATAGTTCTAGCATTCCAATCCAGCCTCGACCATGCCCCTGCTTGAAGCCCGCGCCCTCTCCCGTTCGTTCGGATCGACGAAAGCTCTCGTCGACCTGACGCTCGACATCCACCCCGGCGAGATCGTCGCCCTGATGGGGGCGAACGGGGCTGGCAAGTCGACCTTCGTGAAAATCCTTTCGGGCGTTCTAGCGGCCGATAGCGGCGGAATTACCTTCAAGGGCCGACCCTTCGCGCCGCGCACACCGGCCGAGGCAACGGCGGCGGGCGTCGTGACCGTGCACCAATCGACCGATCTCGTCGGCATTCCCGGCCTGACGGTGGGCGACGCGCTGCTCCTCAACCGTTTCGTCGACCGCACGCAGCCGTTCTTCGTCTCGCGCCGCCGCATCCGCCGGGAGGCGGAGGCCATGCTGCGCGAGGCCGGCTTCGACCTGCCGGTCGACCGCGACTTCGCCGAGCTTTCCGCCGCCGACCGGCAGCTCGTCGCGATCGCCCGCGCGCTTGCCAACCGGGCCGAGCTGCTCATCCTCGACGAGCCGACGGCAAGCCTTTCGGGCGCCGAGTCCGGCAGGCTCTACGCAACGCTCCTCGACCTCAGGCGGCGCGGCATCGCGATCCTCTATATCTCCCACCGCACCGCCGATCTCGCGGCGCTGGCCGACAGGGTCGCCGTGCTGCGCGGCGGGCGCGTGATCGAGACGTTCGCACGGCCGATCGATTTCAATGCCGCCATCGAAACCATGATCGGCCGCGCGCTCGCCTCCGCCAGGCCCGACGCCCGGCGGGGAGAGGGCGCGCCGGTCTTCGAGATGACCGGTGCGCGGCTCCTGCCGGCAAGCGAACCGTTCAGCCTTTCGCTCCGGCGCGGCGAGGTGGTGGCGGTCACCGGCGTGCTCGGCGCCGGCAAGAGCCGCCTGCTCTCGGCCATCTTCGGAACCGGCCGGCTCGCCGCCGGCACGATGCGCCTCGACGGCGCGCCCCACGCACCGAAAACGCCGCGCGAAGCGATCGCCGCCGGGATCGCCATGGCCGGCGAGGACCGGCACCGCTCGTCGCTGATGCCGGCCGGCTGGCCGGGAGAGACGATCGCCGAAACGATCAGCCTGCCGCACCTTGCCCGCTGGTATCCGTCCGGCTTCATCCGGCCGCGCCTGGAGCGGGAAAAGGCGGAGGCCGCGATCCGCCGCCTCGGCATCCGTGCCGCGGGACCGGATGCATCCGTCTGGACATTGTCCGGCGGCAACCAGCAGAAGGTCGTGCTCGGCCGCTGGGAGGCCGAACCCGGCAGATTGCTTCTGCTGGACGAGCCGTTCCAGGGCGTCGACGTCGGCGCCCGCCACGACATCATCACCGCGATCCGCGGCCGCATCGACCGCGCGACCCTCATCGCCACCTCCGACCCGGAGGAGGCGATCGAGGTCGCCGACCGCGTGCTGGTCATGGACCACCACACCCTTCGCGACATTCCCACCGAAAGGAGCGTTCAATGACCGGCACCTCCGGGCACGCCGTCGCGGGCGGCGTCAGCCGCGCACGCGAATTCCTGCGGGCAGGCGCCGTCTTCATCCTGCTCTTCGCCATGGTGGCGGGCTTCACCGCCGCCCAGCCGGCCTTCATCAACATCAACAACCTGATGAGCATCCTGCAGGCCGTCTCGGTCGTCGCCATCCTCGGCGCGGGCGTCACCGTCACGCTCGCCGTCGGCGGCTTCGACCTGTCGATCGGCGCGGTCGCCGCCTCCAGCGTCATGGCGGCGAGCTATTTCATGATCGTCTGGGGCCTCGGCGTCTTCGCCACCGTGCCGCTGGTGCTGCTGCTGGGCGCGGCCGTCGGCCTGCTCAACGCTCTGCTCATCGTCCGCCTCAAGGTGCCGGACCTGCTTGCGACGCTCGCGGTGATGTTCCTCCTCACCGGCCTCCAGCTCATCCCGACCGCCGGCCGGTCCATCTCGCCGGGCCTGATCCTGCCCGACGGCACGACGGCGACGGGCAAATACGATCCGCTCTTCCTCCTGATCGGCCGGTCCAGCCTGTTTAGCGTCGTGCCCCTGCCGGTCGTCGTCATGGCGATCGTCGCGGTGGCCCTCTTCGTGCTGACGGAGCGCACGCGCCTCGGCCGGCTGCTCTTCGCGACCGGCGGCAACGAGCTGGCGACGCGCCTTGCCGGCGGGCCGACGGACCGGCTGAAGACGCTCGCCTACGTCCTTTCCGGCGCGCTTGCCGCCCTCGGCGGCATCGTCGTCGCCGCCCGCGTCGGGCGCGGCGACGTCTCCTCCGGCGCCTCGCTCCTGATGGATTCCGTCGCCGCCGCGCTGATCGGCTTTGCCGTCCTGGGCCTTCGCCGCCCGAACGTCTTCGGCACCATCGTCGGCGCGGTCTTCGTCGGCGTGCTGCTGAACGGCCTGACCATGCTGAACGCGCCCTACTATGCGCAGGACTTCGTCAAGGGCGCCGTTCTGGTCGGCGCGCTTGCCCTCACCTACGGCGTCGCCCGCGAGCGCCGCTGATTTCCGATAACGAACCATGGAGACCCTCATGCATGCGATCCTGAAATCCCTGACCGGCGCCGTCGCGGGCGCCCTGTTCCTGGCCGGCACGGCCTCCGCCGCCGGCATCGAGGGCGCGCCCGCGCCCTTCGACAAGGGCGACGTCGATATCGCCGTCGTCAGCTTCCTCGGCTCCGGTGACTGGCTGCAGGCCTTCGAGGCCGGCGTGAAGCGCCAGGCCGACGCGCTCGGCGTCAAGCTGACCGTCTCCCAGGCGCGCAACGACAACGACACCCAGCGCAGCCTCGTCGAGCAGGCCATCAACCTCGGCGTCGACGGCATCATCATCAACAACGGCCGCCCGGAAGTGCTGAAGGACGTCGCCCAGAAGGCGCTCGACGCGGGCATCAAGGTCGTCGCCTATGACGTGAACCTCGACAATCCGCAGATCCCGCAGATCGAGCAGTCGGACGCCGACATGGCCCGCCTCGTGCTGGAACAGGCCGTGAAGGACAAGGGCGACGGCTTTACCGGCGGCGCCGTCTATGTCGCGGGCTTTGCGCCGCTCGACCGGCGCTATGCCGTCTGGCAGGACTTCGTGAAGAAGCACAATCTCACCGAAAAGGCCGTCTGGGGCGTCGTCAACGACACCGTCCCGGCCTCCGTCGCCGACCAGACCAAGGCGGTCCTGCGCGCCAATCCGGATATCTCCGTCATCTTCACGCCCTGGGATGAATTCGCCAAGGGCGTGAAGCTCGCCATCGACGAACTGGGCGTTGCCCAGAACGTCAAGATCTACGGCGTCGACATCTCGACCGCCGACATCCAGCTGATGAGCGAGCCGGACAGCGCCTGGGCCGCGACGGCCGCGACCAATGCCGCCGTCGTCGGCGAGGTTTCGGTGCGTGCCGTGTCGCTCGCCATCGCCGGCCAGTTCCCTGGCCGCTCGGTGCTGCTCCAGCCTACGCTCGTCACGCGCGACGACCTCGTCAACAACGGGATCGAGACGATCGAGGACCTTCAGCAGAAGTTCCCGGCCTTCCTGAAGAGCGATGCGGCCACCGCATCCTGGATTCCCGCCCTCAAGTGATATTCCGGGGACGCCGCCCCGCGCGGCGTCCCTTCCCCTTTTCGAGAAAGCATCCGCCATGAGCCTCATCGCCCCCGACTTTTCCCGCAACATGACGCTGATCGGCCATTCCGACATCGGCGGGCGCGGCGACGGGCTGCAGCTCATGGTCCATCGGGGCTTTGCCTATGTGGCCCATCCCTGGTCGCAGGGCTTTTCCATCGTCGACGTGCGCGACCCGAAGAAGCCGGGCGACGTCACCTATGTCCCGGCGCCCGCGAACACCTGGAACATCCATCTCCAGACCCATGACGACCTCCTGCTCGTCATCAACGCGCTCGACCTCTTCGCCGATGTCGAGACCTTTTCCGACGAGAAGGCCTATTACACGAAATCCGTCGGCGACACCGTGGCGGGCGCGAAGACGAAGCGCGCCTGGACGGCCGGCATGACGGTCTACGACATCTCCACGCCCGACAGGCCGCGGAAGATCGGCCAGCTCGACGTCGACGGCGTCGGCTTCCACCGGCTCTGGTATGTCGGCGGGCGCTATGCCTATGCCTCGGCGCTGCTCGACGGTTTCACCGACTACATCTTCGTCACCATCGACATGGCCGACCCGGCAAAGCCCGAGCTCGTCGGCCGCTGGTGGCTGCCCGGCATGAACAAGGCGGCGGGCGAGACCTCGACAGCGCCCGAGGGAAAGCGCCACGCGCTGCACCACGCCCTCGTCCACGGCGACACGGCCTATGCCTGCTGGCGCGACGGCGGGCTGACGATCCTCGACATCAAGGACCGCGCGGCGCCGAGCCTTATCAAGCATCACAACTGGTGCCCGCCTTATGGCGGCGGCACCCACTCGCCGCTGCCGCTCGTCGAACGCGGCCTCCTCGTCGTCGCCGACGAGGCGGTGCTGGACAACGAGGAGGACGGGCGCAAGCACACCTGGGTCTTCGACATCCGCGAGCCGTCGAACCCGATCAGCATTTCCACCTTCCCGATCCCGGACGAGATCGACTACACGAAGAAAGGCGGCCATTTCGGCCCGCATAACCTGCACGAGAACCGGCCGGGCAGCTTCGTCTCCGATACGCTGGTCTTCGCCACCTGGCAGAATGCCGGTATCCGCGTCTTCGACATTTCCGATCCCTATCGCCCGGTCGAGACCGGCGCGCTGGTGCCCGCGGCGCCGAGGACGATGACGGACAAGCGCCCCGGCCGTCCGCAGGTCATCCAGTCGGCCGACGTCTTCGTCGACGCGCAGGGCCTCGTCTATGCCACGGACTACAATGCCGGCCTCGAGATCATGGAATACGGCGGCTGACGGCATGGTTCGCCCGTCCGGCCTTCGCCGTCAGCGGCGCACCACATGGTCGCGGCCGATGTCACTCACGGCCGAAACGCCCAGCAGGGCCATGTCCCGGTGGATTTCGGATTTCAGGATCTCGGCCGCCTTGCGCACGCCGGGCGACCCCGCCACGGTTGCGGCATAGAGGAACGGCCGGCCGACGAAGACGAAATGCGCTCCGAGCGCGAGGGCCTTGATGACGTCCGTGCCGCGCCGGAACCCGCCGTCGATCATCACGGACGTTCTGTCGCCGACCCTTTCGACGATCCCGGGAAGGGCGCTCAGGGGGGACATCACCCCGTCCAGCTGGCGACCGCCGTGGTTCGACACGATCACCCCGTCCGCTCCCAGGTCGTGGGCGCGCAGCGCGTCATCCGGATGCATGATGCCCTTGACGACGAGCTTTCGGGGCCAGCGCTGGCGGATGCGCTCCAGATGGCTCCAGTTCAGATGATCCCTCCGGCCGAAGTCGCGCATGACGCTCGGCGAAACGATGGGCGCGCCGCGGGTGGCATAGGAATTCTCGAAATGCGGTATCCCGTGCAGCGCCAGCGTGCGCAGGAAGGTTCCGGCGGTCCACCGGGGATGCGTGATACCCTGCCACAGCAGGCCGGGACCGGGGCGCAGGGGCGTCGAGAAGCCGGCGCGGATATTGTTCTCGCGGTTTGCCAGCGCCGCGGTGTCGACGGTGAGCACCAGCGTCGGAAAGCCGGCACGCCCGGCCCGCTCGACAAGCGCATCGATCCGGTCGGGCTCGCCCGGAAGGTAAGCCTGGAACCACGATTGCGGGGCGACGGCGGCGATGTCCTCCATCCGGATCAACGACGATCCGCTCACGATCATGGGGATGCGGCATTCCTTCGCGGCCTCGGCAAGCCTGATGTCGCCCCGGTAGGCCATCAGGGCGCTGATGCCCATCGGGGCGATCCCGAACGGCGCGTCGTAGGTCTCTCCGAGAAGCACCGTCCGCGTGCTGCGGCCGGAGACGTCGCGAAGCACCCGCGGCCGGAAGGCATAGGCGTCGAAGTCTTCGGCATTGTAGCGCAGCGACGCATTCGTCTCGCTCGCGCCGGCGATATAGCCGTAGAGGGGCTTCGGCAGTCGCCGCCTCGCGGTGCGTTCGAAGTCGTTCAGGCACAGATAGGTCCGGAGGCGGGCACGCATCATCATCTCACCAGAATTGCATCGACATTCGGTTCGTCAAGGCCGGCAAGCCGATAACGGCCGCGCATGGCGGCCGTTATCGACGTTTCGAAGGTCGCCCGGTTCAGGCTTCCTCTTCCTGAAACGCTTCCTCGCGCGTGCGCCGGAAGGAGGGCAGCACCATCAGCACCAGCATGCCGACCGTCGCGATGAGCAGGACCAGGCTGATCGGGCGCTCGTAGAAGACGCTCGGGTCGCCATGGGAGATGGTCATCGCCCGGCGGATGTTCGTTTCCAGCAGCGGGCCGAGAACGAAGCCGAGGAGCAGCGGCCCCGCCTCGCACTTCGCCTTGCGGAAGGCATAGCCGAGAAGGCCGAACCCTGCCGCCAGGACCACGTCGAAGATGCGGTTGTTGATGCTGTAGACCCCGACGCAGCAGAACAGCAGGATCGCGGGATAGAGCAGGCGATAGGGCACCGTCAGCAGCTTCACCCACACGCCGATCATCGGCAGGTTGATCACGACCAGCATGAGGTTGCCAACCCACATGCTGGCGACGAGGCCCCAGAAGATCTCCGGCTGGGTCGCAAGCACCGTGGGCCCGGGCGTGATGCCGTGGATGATGAAGGCGCTCAGCATCATCGCCATCATGTTGTTGGAGGGGATGCCGAGGGTCAGCAGCGGGATGAACGAGGACTGCGCGCCCGCATTGTTGGCCGCCTCCGGACCCGCGACGCCCTCGACGGCGCCCTCGCCGAACTCTTCCGGGTTCTTCGATATCTTCTTCTCGAACGAATAGGCGCAGAAGGAGGCAAGGGTCGCCCCGCCGCCCGGCAGGACGCCGAGGAACGTGCCGACACCCGTTCCGCGCAGCACCGCGGGCCAGGCCCGGCGGAAGTCCTCGCGGGTCGGCCACAGGCGGCTCAGCTTGCTGACCAGCACGCCACGCGCCTCATGGTTCTCGAGGTTCTCGATGATCTCGGCGAAGCCGAACAGGCCGATGGCGATCACCACGAAGTCGATGCCGTCGAAGAGCTCCATGGCGCTGAAGGTCAGGCGCTCCTCGCCCGAGCCGGCGTCGATGCCGACCATGCCGAGGAGCAGGCCGAGCAGGATCATGCCGATCGCCTTCAGCACCGGCCCGCGGGCAAGCACGGTCGCCGCGAGCAGGCCGAACAGCATGAGCGAGACATATTCGGCAGGCCCGAACGACAGGGCGAAGGAGGAAAGCGTGGGGCCAGCAAGCGCGATCCCGAAGGTCGCGACCGTGCCGGCGAAGAAGGAGCCGAGGGCCGCGACGGCGAGCGCGGATCCCGCTCGTCCCTGCTGGGCCATCTTGTAGCCGTCAATCGCCGTCACCACCGAGGAAGCCTCCCCCGGCAGGTTGACCAGGATGGCCGTCGTCGAGCCGCCGTACTGCGCACCGTAATAGATGCCGGCCAGCATGATGAGGCCGGCAAGCGGCGGCAGGTAGAAGGTGATCGGCAGGAGGACGGCGATCGTCGCGGTCGGGCCGATGCCGGGCAAGACGCCGATCAGGGTGCCGAGCAGCGCGCCCAGCAGGCAGAAACCGAGATTGGTCGGTGTCAGCGCCTCGCCGAAGCCGAGGGCCAGAAGATTGATGAAGTCCATGTTCCAAGCCTCAGAAGGGCCAGATGGGCATCTGAACACCCAGGCCGACGATGAACACCAGGGCGCCGAAGGCCGTCAGCCCGGCGGTGAGCAGGATCACTTCGCGCAGTTTGGAATCGCGGTCGGCGATGCTGCCGACGAGCAGCAGCCAGACGGAGCCCGCGACGAACCCGAAATATTCGGCGACGAACGCAAAGCCGACGATGGCGGCGAGGATGATGACCACGGGCCAGGGCCTCGGCCTTGCGATATCTTCCCTGTCGCGGAATATGCCGAGGCCGCCGACCGCCGCGCCGACGACGATCAGCAGCCAGCAGACGACCCTCGGCAGATAGCCGGGGCCCATCGCCGACGCCGTGCCGAGGGTCAGGTCGCGCCCGGCCCAAAGGCCGAGCGCTCCGAAACCCACGAAGATCGCGGCGGTCAGGAAATCCGGGCGGTCGCCGGTGCCGCCGGCCTTGCGCGGGGCCGACATTATTGCTGTTCCTTCGCCAGCTTCCAGATCGCGCCGAGACGCTCGGCCCTCACCGGCATTTCCTTGTTCCAGTCCTCGGCGGAAAGGTAGGACAGCGCCAGCGACTGCTGCTTGGCCTTTTCCTGGAATTCCGGATTGTCGAGCGCCTTGCGCACGGCATCGGAGAACTTCGTCCGGATATCCTCCGGCACGTCGCAACCCATCGCGATCCCGCGTTCGGAGCTGATCAGAACGTCGAAGCCCTGCTCCTTGGCCGTGGGCAGGTCGGGGGCGATGACGGACCGCTGCTCGGCGAACTGGCCGAGATTCTTGAAGGCCGAATGGTCGCTGCCGACAAATTCGCCGACATTGATGCCGATCATCATGACGTGACCGCCCAGCAGCGCGGTGCGGGCCTCGTTCGCCCCGTTGAAGGTCACGGCGGTCAGGTCGATGCCGGCCGACTTCTCCAGTTGCAGCATGGCGAGGTGTTCGTCGGTCCCCAGCCCGGTCGTGCCGACCGTCACCGCACCCGGGTTCGCCTTGGCATAGTCCACCACGTCCTTGAGGGAGTTGAACTCGGAGCCGGCCTGCACGATGAAGGAACCCGGATCCTCGACGATACGCGCGACCGGGCAGAGCTTCTTCGGATCGAAACGGACCTTGCGGTCCATCTGCATCGTCAGGTAGCCGGGCGTGTTGAGGGAGGAGGCGGTGTAGCCGTCCGGACGCGCCTCCGTCAGGGCCGTGTAGGTGATCTCGCCGGAGGCGCCGGGCCGGTTGAGGATCGTGATCTTCGCGCCCAGTTCCTTTTCGATATAGGGCGCGAGCGTCCGGTTCATCACGTCCGTGCCACCGCCCGGCGCGAAGGCGACGATGAGCTCGATGGGCCGATCCGTCGGCCATTCGGCATGTGCGACGCCCGTGCCGAGCAGCAAGGCCGTTGCGAGTGCGGTATTCCGGATCAAATGCTTCATGCTATCCTCCCATTGATGACAGTGGCGAAAGCGCTGCGGCGCTTCGACATTTCCGAACGGCCCCGCATGGATTTTCCTCCACGGGGCCGGGTTTCCTGCGGTCGCTGGCGGGCTCGCTCCTCCGGATACCCTGACCGCAAATCCTTCCGCACGAATGCGATCACGCCTCCGATGGCAGCTCGCAGCCGCCCTTGGCGAGGGCGTCGTTGAACCATGTCGGCTTGTGCTTGCCGGCCAGGATGTTGTCCATCTGCGCGTTCTCCGCCGCATGCTTGGCGGCGGTGCGCTCGTAGACCTCGGCAACATCGTCGACGGGGATCACGACGACCCCGTCCGCATCGCCAAGGACCAGATCGCCCGGCATCACCACCATTCCGCCGATGGCGATCGGGCCGTTGATCTCGCCCGGGCCGTTCTTGTAGGGGCCGCGATGCGTCACGCCGACGGCGAACGCCGGAACGTTCATTTCCAGGAACGCGTCGGCATCGCGGATCGCCCCGTTGAGAACGAAGCCGGCCACACCGCGCCCACGGGCATGGGCGAGCATCATCTCCCCCATCAGGGCATGGGTGACGTCGCCACCCGCATCCACGACGATGACGTCGCCTTCGACGGCCATGTCGATCGCCTTGTGCAGCATGAGATTGTCGCCCGGCGGCGCCTTCACGGTAATGGCAGGGCCGGCGAGCTTGCCGTCGCGGTGCATGGGCCGAAGCTGCGCGCCCCCGCCGTAAAGCCGATGCATGCTGTCGCTGACATTGGCGACGGGCAATTGCCTGAACTTCTCGACCCATTGCCGGTCGACGGCCCGGGGCCGGCTGCGAATCCTGAATCCTATGGTCAAGCTACTCTCCTGCTATCGGGTATTGAATATGGAGCCGGTCAGGCGGATGCCTTCTCCAGCGACCGGAAATTCACGATCCGCTCGCGGCCGGGGTCACGCCCCTGAAGGACGGCAAGGACCCCTTCGACCGCGTCCACGCCGACGCGCACGTTCGCCTCCCGCGTCACACCGCCGATATGCGGCGTGACGACGATCCTTGGCTCCGTCCAGAACGGGTGATCGGGAGACGGCGGCTCCGTGCGGAACGTATCGAGGCCCGCACCGGCGATATGGCCGCTTACGACCGCGTCCAGCAACGCGTCCTCGTCGATGAGGCCGCCGCGCGCGGTGTTGATCACGTAGGAACCCGCCTGCATCAGGCCGAGGCGCTTTTCGTCGAGCAGGTTGCGCGTCTCCACCGTGAGCGGGCAGTGCAGGCTGACGATCTGCGAAGCGGCAAGAAGGGCTTCCACGGTATCGGCCCGCGCGACGCCGGTTTCGGCGAAGACGGCCGCGTCGGTGAACGGATCGCAGGCGCTCACCACCATGCCGAAGGCTTTCGCCAGGGCGGCGGTGTGGCGCGCGATCGACCCGAAGCCCACGAGGCCGAGCGTCATGCCCGAAAGCTCCTTGCCGGAAAAACCGGGCTTTTCCCATCTTCCCTCGCGCAGTCCCCTGTCGAGCGGCAAGATCCGCTTGACGGTGGCAAGCAGGAGGGCAATCGCATGTTCGGCAACAGAACGGGCATTCGCGCCGGTCGCGACCACGACCGGGATATTGCGGCGCGAGGCCGCATCGAGATCGATGTTGTCGACGCCGACGCCATGCTTGGAGATCACGCGCATCGAGGGCGCCGCGTCGATCGCGGCGGCACCGAAACGGCCCATGCGGACGATGACGCCCACCGGATCGGCATCGGCGACGATACGGACCAGATCCTCCTCGCTCGTATAAGGCGGCACATAGACCAGGCTGTAGCCATTGTCCTCGGCGAGCCTGGCGGCCTGTTCGTTGATGGCCGGGCCGGTGATCAGGATATGCGGGCTTGCCATGCGTTCCTCGACTGGAAATCACGAGGACGCGGAGCGGCATTGCGCTCCCGAACCACATCCTCCCGTGCCCGAACTCCTCCAGGCACCTCCTAGCCATGACGTTAACATAAGGATTTCTTGAAAAAAGCGAATAATTCTGTCAAGAATAAACAGGAAATCTTAATTCATAGGGGCCGCCGCCTTGGACATCCGCCAACTCAAGACCTTCATCGCCATTGCGGAACACGGCACGTTCGCGAAGGCGGCAGAGGCCATCGGCCTGACGCCGTCGGCCGTTAGCCAGCAGGTCCAGGCGCTGGAAACCGAGGTTCGCGCGGAACTCTTCGACCGTTCCACGCGGCCGATGACGTTGAACAGCCAGGGCCTTCAGATGCTCGAGGCCGCGCAGGGTCTCGTGCGGTCGGCCGACGATATCGTCGATGCGATTTCCGGGCGGGCGATCGGCGGCACCTTCACGATCGGCTCGGTGCGCTCCAGCACGCTCTCCCTGATCCCGCGCGCCATCATCGAGCTGAAGAACGATTTTCCCGATCTCAAGATAAAGCTCCATGTGGCGAACACGGACGAACTGCTCAACGACGTCGTCACCGGGCGCCTCGATTCGGCGATGGTGGCGGAATATTCCGGGGTTCCGGCCACATTGCGCTGGAGCCCGTTCATTCGCGAGCCGTTGTTCGTGATCGCGCCCAAGGGAACGCGCCCGCGGCCGGCGGCCGAGATGCTCTCGCAATTGCCTTATGTGAAGTTCATTAGCCGCTTCCGCCTCGCCCACATCATCGAGACGGAGCTGGCGAGAAGCGGGATCGTCACGAATGTCATCGCCGAGATCGACACGATCATGGCCGTCGTCGCCTGCGTCGTGCATGGCCTCGGCGCGTCCATCGCGCCATGGAGCGCGTTGAAGGAGACCTCGGGCGAGGTGGTGGCGGTGCCCTTCGGCGATCCGCAGATCTATCGCCAGATCGGCCTGATAGAGCGGCGCGCCAGCCCGCGCGCGGCCGTGATCGACAGGCTCCACCAGCATCTCGTCAGCTTCAGCGGGGAATACGGGGTGGCGCGCTGAAGCCCCTTCGGCGGCGACCGGCGACGATGCGCCCTACAGCGCGGCCCGCCTGTCATATCTGGCGATGCGCGACAGGAGATAGTCGACCTCCGCCGTCGCCGTCGCGGAAAGCAACTGCGCCGGCTTGCGCTGGGCGTCGGAGGCGATGACACCCCGCCGCTTGAGCACATGCTTGCGAATGGCAAGGCCGATGCCGAGCTGCTGCTCGTAGCGGATCAAGGGCAGATGGGCATCGAACAGGTCATGCGCCTCGTCGCGCCTGCCGGCCGCAAACAGGCCGACAAGCTCGGTCAGCATGTCGGGAAAACCGTATCCCGTCATTGCGCCGTCGGCGCCCCGTTCCGGCTCGAAGTCGAGGAACATGCCGCCATTGCCGCACAGGATCGAGAAATCGCGAAGCTCGCCCGCCTTCTGCATCGCGCGGAGCCTGGAAATCTTCTCGAGGCCCGGCCAGTCCTCGTGCTTCAGCATCAGGCACGACGGATGGTTGGTGATGATCCTGGCGATGACGCCGGGTGTCATCACCACGGAAAGGGTGAGCGGGTAGTCCTGCAGCACCCACGGGACATCGTCGCCGACGGCTTCGACCGCGCCGGCAAAGTAGTTGACGATCTGGTCGTCCGTGCGCAGGGCCGGCGGCGGCGCGATCATCACGCCGGCAGCTCCCATCTCCATCGATCCGCGGGCAAGGGAGCGCATGGCCGCGAAGCCCGGCGCCGAAACGCCCACGATGACGGGAACCCTGGCGCGCGACACCACACGCCTGACGATGGCGCGGCTTTCCTCCGGTTCCAGCTTCGGCGCCTCCCCCATGATGCCGAGGATCGTGATCCCCGTGCATCCGCTTTCCTCGTAGAAATCGGTCAGCCTGTCGATCGAACCGAAGTCGATCGAGCCGTCGTCGAGGAACGGTGTGGCCGCGATGGCATAGACGCCTCTGGATGCGGTGCCGAATGTCATGTCCTGCTGTCCTTCCAGGTCTGGTAGCGCTCTTTCGTTTCTACATTCATCGGATAGAGGCCGGGAAGCGGCACGCCGCGTTCGACCTCTACCATGATCCACGCCTCCATCCGCTCCTGCTCGGGCGCTTCGGCGAGCACCTCGTCGAGAAGGGCCGCGGGAATGAGGACGGCGCCGTCCTCGTCCACGACGACGATGTCATCGGGGAAGACGGCGACGCCACCGCAATTGATCGGCTCCTGCCAGCCAACGAAGGTCAGCCCCGCCACCGACGGCGGCGCGGCGACGCCGTTGCACCAGACCTTGATGCCGCTTGCCAGCACGCCCTCGGCATCACGCACGACGCCATCGGTCACCAGGGCGGCGACGTTGCGCCTTACCATGCGCGCACAGAGAATATCGCCGAAGATGCCGGCATCCGCCACGCCCATCGTGTCCACGACGGCGATGCATCCTTCAGGCATGGCCTCGATGGCCGCGCGCGTGGAAATCGGCGAGGCCCAGCTTGCCGGGGTCGCGAGGTCTTCGCGGGCGGCAACGAACCGCAGCGTGAATGCCTTGCCGGCGACGCATCCCTGCCCGGGCTTCAGCGGCCGGGTGCCGCGCATCCAGACATTGCGCAGGCCCTTCTTGAGGAGGACGGTCGTGAGCGTGGCCGTCGAGACACCCTTGAGGGTTTCGACGATATGAGGATCGAGTGACATGCCTGCCGCCTCCTAGATGCTGTTGATGAGGCCGCCGTCGATGCGGATGACGGAGCCGGTGATATAGGATGCGCGCGGGCTGGCGAGGAACGCGACAGTATCGCCGTATTCCTTCGGGTCGCCGTAGCGCCCGACCGGGATCGACGCCGTGCTTTCGGCGGTGACATCCGCGACAGGCCGGTTCTCGCGCCTGGCCTTCTGCTCGTCGAGGAAGACGATGCGGCCCGTCGCGATGCGGCCGGGAAGAACGACATTGGCCGTGATGCCGTCGCGCCCGATCTCGCGCGCAAGCGTCTTGGACCAGCCGACAAGCGCGAGGCGGAGGCTGTTGGATATCCCGAGATTGGGGATGGGCGCGACGACGCCCGACGAGGTCGACGTGATGATCCGCCCCCATGCCTTCCGGCGCATGGCGGGCAGGACGGCATCCGTCACCGCGATGACGGAGCGCACCATCATGTCGAAATATTTCGACCAGTCGGCCGGGGACTGGCCGGATGCCGGCGTCGGCGGCGGCCCGCCGGTGTTGTTGACGAGAATGTCGACGGTCCCGAAATCCGGTTCGATCTCGGCAAGCTTCCGGCCGATCACGGTGATATCGCCGATATCCCAGGTGAGCGCGAGGGCTCGCCCGCCCTGCGCCACGATGGCGTCGGCCGTCGCCTTGGCCGTTGCCCCGTCGATGTCGGCGGCGACGACGCGCGCGCCCTCTGCGGCAAGCGATCGTGCGATCGCGCCGCCGAGACCCCCGCCCGCGCCGAACACCAGGGCGGTCTTGTCACCAAGCTGAAGATCCACTGTCCTGCTCCTTCGTTTTCGGCACTATGCCAAGGGCGAAAAGAAAGAAAAATGTTCCTTTTTGTTTCTTCAAACGATAGGAAAACTTGATATGGAAACGCGCTTTCTCGAAACCTTCCTGGCCGTGGTGCAGCACGGCTCGATGGCGGAAGCGTCACGCCGGCTGGGCGTGACGCCGGCCGCCGTCGCCCAGCGGATCCAGGCTATCGAGGACGAGATCGGCCTGCCGCTGCTCGCCCGGTCCGGCCGGCAGGTCAGGCCGACGGAAGCAGGCCGGTCGATCCTGGAGAAGAGCAAGCGCATTCTCGCGGACGTGCGGCAGCTGAAGGGGCTCGCCCATGACGACCAAGCCTTCGGCGAATTGCGCCTCGGCGCGATTTCCACGGCATTGACCGGCCTGCTTCCGCCGGCGCTCCGGCGGGTCTTCGACACGGTTCCGGGCGTCGATATCTTCCTGCTTCCAGGGACGTCGGCAGAGCTTTACCACCAGATCCTGGACGAGAAGATCGACGCCGCGGTCCTTGTGAAGCCGCCCTTCGCCATCCCCAAGGCATTGCGATGGGACCGCATCCGGTCGGAGCCGTTCGCATTATGGGCGCCGCTGGCCTGGAAGGAGACGAGCGCCGAGCGGCTGATCGGCGAACAGCCGTTCATACGATACGACAGGAGCAACTGGGGCGGCCGGCTGGCCGATGCCTATCTTCAGGCCCGCCGGATCCTGCCGCGCGAATGGCTGGAGCTCGACTCGCTGGAAGCCATCGCGGTCATGGTCGAGGCGGGGCTGGGCGTCTCGGTCATGCCGAACTGGAGTTCTTCGCTTCTCGACAACCTGCGCGTGGCGCGCTTGCCCCTTCGGGGAGCGCCGTCGCGCGAGATCGGGCTCCTGCGCCCCGTCAACACACCCTCGGGCAGGCTGATCCAGACCGTCCTCGACGCCATCCAGAAATGAGCCGGCAGCTACCGGCCTGTGGCACGGCCTCGCCCGTCACCAGCGAAGCCAGCGGCGGCCGGCGAGCGCGCCGGCGGCGGTGACGGCGGCAATGGCGATCGTGTACCAGGTGGCAAGGAAGAGCGGGCTGTCGTCCGGGCAATGCCAGGCGTAGACGGCGGCCGCGATGGCACCCGCGGCAAGCCCGGCCGCCGCGCCGGCACAGGCCGGATTTTCCGGCGCGCCCCTTTTCAGCGCCCAGAAGAGGCCGGCAAGCGGGGCGAGCGAGAGGACCGGCACGAAGAACAGGCAGAACAGCGCGTTCCGGCCGACGAGGCTCGCCCGCCAGGCATCCGCCGGCAGCGCGACGAGTTCGGCGACGACCGCGGCGGCGACCATCAGCACCGGCACGGCAAGCAGCAACGCGGGACGGCGCGTTTCCACCCCCGGCCGGCCGATGCGCACGGCAAGCCGCGCGGCAAGAACGGCGAGCACGAGCGTGACGGTGATCTTGAACAGCACGCGCGCGGTCTCGAAGACGCTCGCCATATTGTGCCTGAGGCCCACGGTGGTGACGAGCAGGACCGCCGAGACGACGATGCCGCCCCCCAGCGCAAGCGCGAGCGCACGGCCGTAACGCAGGCCGACGGGGGCGTCTTGTGCCATCAGGGTGATCAGGTCGTCGGTCTTCATGTCATTCGCTCCGGTAGAGGGCAGCCAGCGATTTCAGCGCCCGGTGCAGGGCGACGCGCACGGCCACGTCCGTCATCTGCAGCCGCACCGCCGTCTCGCGGATGCCCGCCCCCTCGATCGAGATCGAGCGGACGATATCGCGCTGCGGCTCCTTCAGCCGGGCAAGCACCGTCTCCGTATCGATCCGGTCGGCCGCCTCGTTCGTCTCGTCCGCCGCCTCCAGGAAATCGGAGACGTCGTCGATCGGCACGTTCTTCTGCCGGCCCCGGCGGCGCAGGCTGTCGATCAGCTTGTTGCGCACGAGCGTCGTCAGCCAGGGACCGAGCGGGCGGGCCGGATCCCAGGTGCCGCGCTTCAGGTGGATGGCGAGCAGCACTTCCTGCACCACGTCCTCCGCCTCGCTCGGGGGCGCGCCGTAAAGGCCGCAGCGACGCCGCGCCATGGCGCGCAGATGCGGCGTCACCGCCACCAGGAAACGGCTATAGGCCTGCGCATCGCCCTTGACGGCAAGGCGCAGCCAGTTCGCCCATTCCTCTTCGCGCGCCGACTGTGTCACTGTTTCCTACCCTACGCCGGGGAACACGGTTTTGTTACCGCACGGAAGAAAATATCGCCGCAGACGCTATACGTGCCGGCGCACCTTGAAAATGCGGCCGGCGGCGATGGCGATGACGGCGCTCCCCAGGCTGAACAGGGCCCCCATCTTCGCGGCGTCCTGAACCGGGCCGGCCGGGAAGGCGACCGATGCCACGAACAGCGCGACGGTGAACCCGATGGCGGCCACGCAGCCGACGACGGGCAGGTCGCGCATGGCCATGCCCTGAGGCAGGCCGAGGCGCAGCGGATAGGCCGCGATCCAGCCGAACAGGGTAATGCCGACGGGCTTGCCGATGACCAGTCCGAGAAGCACCAGCCAGGTGGGCTCGGAAATGGTCGAGAACTCGACGCCGGCATTGAGCAGGCCGAAGCCGAGCAGCACGAACTGCACCGGCACCTTCAAGGCGTGCTCGATCACGTTGAGCAGGTCGGTCTGGTAGCGCTCCTCGTCGGCGAAGACGCCGAATTCCCGCTCCGCATGCGGAATGGTCGGCACGATGGGCAACAGGCCGAGCGCCGGATGCAGGCCGGCCATCTGGAAGGCGTACCAGCTCACCGCGCCCGCCAGTGCCCAGGGCCAGAACCCCAGCGTCCTGCGCACCCAGGTGGAACGGGGCCGGTCCGGGTTTCCCCGGTCGAGCCGGCGCGGCAGCGCATTGGCGAGGAAGAAGACGCCGACTGCCGCGGCGAGCGAGAGAAGAAGCCAGGCCGGCGCCACGTCCCCCGAAGGATAGAAAATCGCAAGGATGGCGAGCCCGCCGGCGTCATCGGCGATGGCGAGGAGGAGCAGGAAGCCGATCGCCGGATGACGGGCGCCGAACACCACCCGCCCGACGAGATAGGAAAACGCGATGTCGGTGGCCGTCGGGATGGCCCATCCGCGCGAGACATCCCCGAGGATCCCGAGGGCCGCGGCAAGGCAAAGATAAACGACAACGGGCCCCGCCATGCCGCCGACGGTCGCGATCAGCGGCGTCAGCGCCTTGCGGCCGCGAAGCGCGCCCTCGCGAAGCACCACGGCCTCCCAGACTTCCTTGGCCGCGATGGCGAAGAAAAAGGCCATCAGCACGTCGTTGAAGAGGAAATGCAGGGTCATGACCCGCTGCGGCGCGCCCTCATGGGCTTCCATGACCCCGACCGGCCCGCCGGCCCACAACTGGAAATGCACGAGGGCATGATAGCTGTCGGGCGCCATGTTGGCCCAGACCAGCGCGATCACCGCGCCGCCGATCAGCATCAGCGAATAGTCGGTGACATAGTTCCAGACACGATACATCGGCGCCCTCCCTTGGGGCGTCGACGTCCCCCGGCATCTTCGGCAAGAAGATCGTTCATGTCGGACGATCTCGCAAGCCTTTCAGGGCGTTATCAACGAAATGCGAGCGGTCAGGCGATCCAGCATCCTTCTCTTACAATCCGCCTTCCACACGCAGGAAGTCGACGATGCGCTCCAACCCGTCCCCGCGCTTCATGTCGCAGAAGACGAAGGGTCGCTCCGCGCGCATGCGCGCCGCGTCCCGCTCCATGACATCGAGATCGGCGCCGACATGGGGCGCAAGGTCCTTCTTGTTGATGACGAGGAGGTCCGAGCGGGTGATGCCGGGCCCGCCCTTGCGCGGGATCTCCTCGCCCTGGCAGACGGAGATGACATAGATCGTCAGGTCCGCAAGATCGGGCGAGAAGGTCGCCGCGAGATTGTCGCCGCCCGATTCGATGAAGACCACGTCGAGATCGGGAAAGCGCCGGTTGAGGTCGGCGATGGCCTGGAGGTTGATCGAGGCATCCTCGCGGATCGCCGTGTGCGGGCAGCCCCCGGTCTCCACGCCGACGATGCGCTCGAGGGGCAGCGCCTGCATGCGCATGAGCGCCTCGGCGTCCTCCTTGGTGTAGATGTCGTTGGTGACGACGGCGAGGGAATAGCGCTCGCGCATCGCCTTGCAAAGCTTCTCCGTAAGCGCCGTCTTGCCCGAACCGACGGGGCCGCCGATGCCGACGCGCAAGGGACCGTTCTTCGATGTCATTCTCACCTCCTGAAAATCCGGGATTGCAGCCTCGTCACGAGCGGAAGAGCCGCGTCGGCAAAGTCTCGTGGCGAAGGCTCGCGATCTCGGCCCGCAGCGTCGCTGCGCCGAGATCGTCCAGCGTGGAACCCGCGGCCCGTTCCGCCGATGCCACGATCCGCGCCTCCAGCCCCGCCAGCACCGCGACGCCGCCCTTCTGGCCGATGACGCCGCAGCGGATGGCGACCGAGACGAGGTTCGACGCGACGGCATGGAGATAGGCGGCAAGCCCTGCCTCCGCCGCAATGCCATGGGCCGCCGCCACAGCGCCGACCGCGACCGGATAGGCCGCCGCCCCGCCAAGTCGGCCGAGGACCGGATGCGGCCAGCTTGCCGCGGCGGCAAGGAAGGCCTCGCCCTGCAGCATGGTTTCGCGATGCCGCTCCGCCGAGCCCGACAGGGCCTCCGCCAGCGCCGCCGCCGCCGCCAGCCGCTCATCGTCGGCGAAGGCATGATGCGCCTCAGCAAGCAGCACGGCATCGTTCCAGAAGTTGCCATACGCAAGGAGGCTTTCGAGCCAGTCCTCCAAGGTTCCGGCATCCTGCACGTCGCCATCCGCCACGACCTGCTCCAGCCCGCCGGAATAGGAGAAGGCGCCGACCGGGAAGGCGGGCGACAGCCAGGTCATCAGCCGGACGAGGTTCGTCGTTTCAGTCATGGCCGTGGTGATGGCCGTGGCCGTGATAGGCGCCGCGCAGCGGATGGAAGGGCTCGAATATCTCGCGGACCGACGCGCCGAGCCCCGTCAGCATGTCGCGGATGACGTGGTCGCGCAGGATCAGGATACGCGCCTCCTCGATCTGCGCCGGCAGGTGGCGGTTGCCGAGATGCCAGGCGAGTTCGACGAGGTGCAGCCTGTCCCTCGGGGTCACCTCGTAAAGCAGCTCCTCCGCCGCGATCACCTCGATGGTCTCGCCCGTCTCCGTGAGAATGAGGTCGCCATGGGCCAGCAGCACCGGCGCCTTGAGGTCGAGCATGACGACGTCGTCGTGCTGCATGTGCAGGAGCTTGCGGCGCACATGGCGCTGGTCGTGCGTCAGGATGACCACGTCGATGGGCGTCCGGCCATCGTCGGGCTTCAGGATTTCGGTGGAGCGGTAGGGCAAGGCCGACCCTTTCAGAACAGGAAGTAGCGCTGCGCCATGGGCAGCACGGTCGCGGGCTCGCAGGTGAGCAGCTCCCCGTCCGCACGCACTTCGTAGGTTTCGGGATCGACCTCGATATGCGGGGTCGCATCGTTGAGGACCATCGACGCCTTGGAAAGGCCGCCGCGGGTATTCTCGACGGCCACCATGTCCTTGGTCACGCCGAGGCGCGCCTTCAGGCCGCCCTCCAGCGCCGCCCTGCTGACGAAGGTGACGGAGGAGAGCGCCGGAGCCCGCCCGTAGCTGCCGAACATCGGCCGGTAATGCATCGGCTGGGGCGTCGGGATCGAGGCGTTCGGATCACCCATCGGCGCGGCGGCGATGGTGCCGCCGACCAGCACCATGTCCGGCTTGACGCCGAAGAAGGCGGGGTTCCACAGGACGAGGTCGGCGCGCTTGCCGGCCTCGACGGAGCCGACATGTTTCGACAGCCCCTGCGCGATGGCCGGGTTGATCGTGTACTTGGCGATGTAGCGGCGTACGCGCAGATTGTCGTTGTCGCCGGTCTCGCCGGGCAGGCGGCCGCGCTGCACCTTCATCTTGTGGGCCGTCTGCCAGGTGCGGATCGGCACCTCGCCGACGCGGCCCATGGCCTGGCTATCGGAGGAGATGATCGAGAAGGCGCCGATATCGTGGAGGATGTCTTCCGCCGCGATGGTCTCCTTGCGGATGCGGCTTTCGGCAAACGCGATGTCCTCGGGGATCGACGGCGAAAGGTGATGGCAGACCATCAGCATGTCGAGATGCTCGGCGATGGTGTTTTGCGTATAGGGCCGCGTCGGGTTGGTCGAGGACGGGATGACATTGGCAAGGCCGCAGACGCGGATGATGTCCGGCGCATGGCCGCCGCCCGCCCCTTCGGTGTGGAAGGCGTGGATGGTGCGCCCCTTGAAGGCGGCGATGGTATCCTCCACGAAGCCGCTTTCGTTCAGCGTGTCGGTGTGGATCATCACCTGCACGTCGTAGTCGTCGGCAACGGAAAGGCAGGTGTCGATGGCGGCCGGCGTCGTGCCCCAGTCCTCGTGCAGCTTGAGGGCGCAGGCCCCACCCTCGATCATCTCGACGAGCGCCGCCGGCTTCGAGGCGTTGCCCTTGCCGGAAAGGCCGAGATTGATCGGGAAGGCATCGAAGGACTGGATCATCCGCGCCAGATGCCACGGCCCCGGCGTGCAGGTGGTGGCGAGCGTGCCGTGCGCGGGGCCCGTGCCGCCGCCGAGCATGGTGGTGACGCCGGACATCAGCGCCTCCTCGATCTGCTGCGGGCAGATGAAGTGGATATGCGCGTCGATGCCGCCGGCCGTCAGGATGCGCCCCTCGCCCGCGATGACCTCCGTGCCGGGGCCGACGACGATATCGACGCCCGGCTGGGTGTCCGGGTTGCCGGCCTTGCCGATTGTCGCGATCAGCCCGTCCTTCAGGCCGATATCGGCTTTCACGATGCCCCAGTGGTCGACGATCAACGCATTGGTGATGACGGTGTCGACCGCCCCTTCGGCGCGCGTCGCCTGGCTCTGGCCCATGCCGTCGCGGATCACCTTGCCGCCGCCGAACTTCACCTCCTCGCCATAGACGGTGAAATCCTTCTCAACCTCGATGAAGAGTTCGGTATCGGCAAGGCGCACGCGGTCGCCGGTAGTCGGGCCGTACATCTGCGCATAGGCGGCGCGGGAGAGGTGAGCGGCCATCAGAGTTTCCCCATCACTTGCTGGCGGAAGCCGTAGATCTCGCGGTTGCCGCCGATCGGCACGAGCCGCACGATGCGCTCCTGCCCCGGTTCGAAGCGGACGGCGGTGCCCGCCGCGATGTCGAGGCGCATGCCGCGCGCAAGGGGCCTGTCGAAGGCGAGCGCCGGATTGGTCTCGAAGAAATGGTAGTGCGAGCCGACCTGGATCGGCCGGTCGCCGGTATTGGCGACGGTGAGCGTCACCGGCTCGCTTCCCGCGTTCAGCACGATATCGCCCTCGCCGGTCAGGATTTCCCCGGGGATCATGGTCACGCCCCCGCCACGAGCCAGAGGCCGCCGAGCGCCGCAAGGCCGCCGGCAATCCGCGCCGCGATCCGCCCGGCTCGCCCGCCGAGGCCAAGACCCAGCGCCACGCCCGCGCCATGCAGCAGCGCGGTCGCCGCCGCAAAGCCGGCCATAAAGGAAAGGCCGCTCGCACCGCCGAGCTCCAGCCCGTGCGCATAGCCGTGGAACAGGGCGAAGAAGCCGACGACGGCCATGCCGACCGCGGCCGGCACCTGAAGGGCCACCATTGCCAGAAGCCCGATCACCACGACGGAAGCGGCGATGACCGGCTCGACGAAGGGCAGGCCGAGCCCGCCGAGCGCCGCCAGGAAGCCGACGCTCATCGCCGTGACGAAAGCGGCGGGTACGGCCCAGAGCGCCCGCCCGCCGATCAGCGATGCCCAGAGGCCGACGGCCACCATGGCGAGCAGGTGATCGGCGCCCGTCAGCGGATGCGAGAAGCCGGCACCGAGCGAGCCGTGCGCGACCGGATCGAGATGGGCGAAGGCAGGGCCCGCGGCCGCGCCGGTCAGAAGCAGGGTGAGAAACAGTCTTTTCATCGGTTTGCCCTTTCGAAAGTCAGCGGATGGGCTGGTGGACGGTCACGAGCTTCGTCCCGTCGGGGAACGTCGCCTCCACCTGCACGTCGTGGATCATCTCGGCGATGCCCTCCATCACCTGGTCGCGGGTCACGACATGGGCGCCCGCCTCCATCAGGTCGGCGACCGGCCGTCCGTCGCGCGCGCCCTCGACCACGAAATCGGTGATCAGCGCGATGGCTTCGGGATGGTTCAGCTTGACGCCGCGTTCCAGCCGCCTGCGCGCCACGATGGCGGCCATGGCGATCAGCAGCTTGTCCTTTTCGCGGGGGGTGAGGTTCATGGGGCTTTTCCTATAGTTGCCAGACTTTCGGCAGCGGGCGTCCGGAGAGCAGAAGCGAAAGAAGCGGTTCGAGGCGCTGGCGCAGCAAAAGCCCCGAGGCCGCGGCGAGGCGGACCAGCAGCTTGCCATCCCAGGCGCTCGCCCCGCCCGCAGTGCCGATGGATGCGCGCACGGCCTCGAGCAGCCGCTCCGGCTCGGGCGTGGCGTAGAGAACGGTGGCCATGGCCGCGCAGCCGGAGAGCGCCGCAGGCCGGGCAAGCCGGGCGGCGATATCGCCGGAAACGCGAAAATCCTCGGCGAAAACCAGCCTGCCGTCGCGGCGGATGCGCCAGCGATCGTGCAGCACGCCGTGAGTGACGGTCTCGCCCATGGCGGCGCGGCCGAACAGCACCGCCTCCATCGCCACGAGCTCGGCATCGCCTTCGAGGTCGACCTCCAGCCGGCGCGAAAGGCGCCCGCCGTCGAAAAGGATGGTCTCCTGCGGCAGCCAGGCAAGGCAGCCTCCGGCACCGACCGCCAGCCTGTTCGTCACCAGCGCCGCCTCGCCCGTCGAGCGATAGACCCGCTCGCAGGCCTGCGTGGTGATCGTCGCCGACGTTGCGCCGGCAGCCTCGATTTCGGTGGCGATGCGGTCGCCGCCCGCAAGCCCGCCCGCCGTGTTGATCAGGATCGCCTCCGGCGAAAAGCCGGGCAACGGTCCCGGCAGGCGGATCTTGACGCATCCTTCCTGATAGAGCGTCTTCAGGCGCGTCGCGCCATGGCGCCGGTGGAAAACCAGCCGCGCGGCACCTTCGGCGCGCTGCATGCGCACCGGCACGGCCGAACCGTCCGATACCTGCGGCGCGGGGAACACGATCACCGCGAACCCCGTCCGGCGCGGTGATCGGATATATAGCCCCTGTCGAAATCGCCCATCGTCTCCGCAGCCCTGCTGGTTGTCCCGATACCGATGCAAGGCCCGTGCCACCCGTTTCGTGACTGAAACTTCGGCAATTGACCTCGCCTGAAGCCGAGATTGCCCCGGCGGCGGAAGACGCCCGCCCTAAAATTGGGCATCTGCATAAATTCCAGCTTTCATGTGCCGGACATGGGCTTCCGGCATCGTCATACCGTCAGGTGCCGCCGCGCTTCCCTCGTGTCGAGCGTCTCGGCCGGCCCCTCGTGCACGATTTCGCCGCGGTCCATGATGTAGACGTGATCGGCAAGCTCGCGGCAGAAGTCGAGATATTGCTCGACGAGCAGGATGGCCATGCCGGTGGTGTCGCGCAGGTGGCGGATCGCCCGGCCGATATCCTTGATGATCGACGGCTGGATGCCCTCCGTCGGCTCGTCCAGAACGAGGATCCTCGGTCGCGTGACGAGCGCCCGGCCGATGGCGAGCTGCTGTTGCTGGCCGCCGGAAAGATCGCCGCCGCGCCGGCCGAGCATAGTGTCCAGCACCGGGAAGAGGCTGAATATCTCGCTCGGGACGAAGCGTTCGGAGCGCTTCAGCGGCGCGTAGCCGGATTCGAGGTTCTCCCTGACCGTCAGCAGCGGAAAGATTTCCCGGCCCTGCGGTACATAGCCGATGCCCTGCTTGGCGCGGTTATAGGGCGCCAAGCCGTCGAGCTTGACGCCGTTGAAACGGATGGCACCGGCGGAAAGCGGGTGCTGGCCGGTAATGGCGCGCAGGAGGCTCGACTTGCCGACGCCGTTGCGGCCGAGAACGCAGGTGATCTTCCCCATCTCCGCCTTCAGCGAGACGCCGCGCAGCGCCTGCGCGGCGCCGTAGTGGAGGTTTGCGTTTTCGACGGTCAGCATGATCTCACCTCCCCAGATAGTTCTCGATGACCTTCGGGTCGGCGCTGACGAAATCGATGGAGCCCTCCGCCAGCACGGAACCCTCGGCAAGGCATGTCACCTTCACGCCGAGGTCTCGGATGAAGCCCATGTCGTGCTCGACCACCACCACCGAGCGGGTTTTGGCGATCTCCTTGAGCAGGATCGCCGTTTCCGCCGTCTCGGCATCCGTCATGCCGGCGACGGGCTCGTCGACCAGCAGCAGTTCCGGCTCCTGCGCGAGCAGCATGCCGATCTCCAGCCATTGCTTCTGGCCGTGGCTGAGGTTTGCGGCGTGATCGTCCTTGCGATCCGAAAGGCGCACGGTCGACAGGATCTCCTCGATGCGAGCCCTGTCCTCCGCGGTGAGGCGGTAGAAGAGCGTCGAGAAGACGCCGCGCTTGCGGTTGAGCGCAAGTTCCAGATTGTCCCAGACCGTATGGCTCTCGAAGACCGTCGGCTTCTGGAATTTCCGGCCGATGCCGAGCTGGGCGATCTCCGCCTCGTCCTTCTGCGTGAGGTCGACCGTACCCTTGAAGAACACCTCTCCCTCGTCCGGGCGCGTCTTGCCGGTGATAATGTCCATCATTGTCGTCTTGCCCGCCCCGTTCGGGCCGATGATGGCGCGCAATTCCCCGGGCGCGATGACGAAGGAGAGCGCATTCAACGCCTTGAAACCGTCGAAGGAAACGGAAACGCCGTCGAGATAAAGGATGCTGTTGGGCCTTGCATTGCTTGCGAGCGTGTTCATGCCGTCTACTCCGCCGCCTGGGGTTCTGCCAAAAGGGCCCGGGCCTCTTGCGCCTTGCGGGCCTTGCCGTATTCCCGGCGCCGCTCGACGGCGTGACGCGCCGTGCCGACGATGCCCTTGGGCAGGAACAGCGTGACGAGGATGAAGAGGCCGCCGAGCGCGAAGAGCCAGAATTCGGGGAAGGCCGCCGTAAAAATGCTCTTGCCGCCATTGACGAGGATCGCGCCGACGATGGGGCCGATCAGCGTGCCGCGCCCGCCCACCGCCGTCCAGATGACGACCTCGATGGAATTGGCCGGCTCGAACTCGCCCGGATTGATGATGCCGACCTGTGGCACGTAGAGCGCGCCGGCAACGCCCGCCATCATGGCCGAGACGGTGAAGGCGAAGAGCTTCACATGCTCGACGCGGTAGCCGAGGAAGCGGGTGCGGCTTTCCGCATCGCGCACCCCGATGAGCACCTTGCCGTATTTCGAGCGGACGATGCCCGAGGCGATGACGAGCGAAAGGGCAAGGGCGACCGCCGAGGCGGCGAAGAGCACCGAGCGCGTTCCGTCCGACTGGATGTTGAAGCCGAGGATGTCCTTGAAGTCGGTGAGGCCGTTATTGCCGCCGAAGCCCATGTCGTTGCGGAAGAAGGCGAGCAGCAGGGCGAAGGTCATCGCCTGCGTGATGATGGAGAGATAGACGCCGTTGACGCGCGAGCGGAAGGCGAACCAGCCGAAGACGAAGGCGAGCAGCCCCGGCACGACGACCGCCATCAGCGCGGCGAACCAGAACATGTCGAAGCCATGCCAGAACCAGGGCAGCTCCTTCCAGTTGAGGAAGACCATGAAGTCCGGCAGCAGCGGATTGCCGTAGGAGCCGCGCGCGCCGATCTGGCGCATCAGGTACATGCCCATGGCATAGCCGCCGAGCGCGAAGAAGGCCGCGTGTCCCAGCGAGAGGATGCCGCAGAAGCCCCAGACGAGATCGAGCGCCAGCGCCAGCAGCGCATAGGTGAGGTACTTGCCGGTGAGCGAGACGATATAGGTCGGCACGTGCAGCGGATGGTCCGGCGCCGTCAGGAGGTTGAGCGCCGGGACGAGGGCGGCGATGGCGAGCAGCAGCGCCGCGACGACGGCGATGTTGCGGTCGAGCGCCTTGAGGACAAACGAGGTGATCATGCTTCCACAGCCCTTCCCTTGAGTGCGAAGAGCCCGCGTGGCCGCTTCTGGATGAAGAGGATGATCAGCACGAGCACGAGGATCTTGCCCAGCACCGCGCCGGCATAGGGCTCGAGGACCTTGTTGAGGATGCCGAGCGTGAAGGCCCCGACCAGCGTGCCCCAGAGATTGCCGACCCCGCCGAAGACCACGACCATGAAGCTGTCGATGATGTAGCCCTGGCCGAGGTTCGGCGAGACGTTGTCGATCTGGCTGAGCGCCACGCCGGCAATGCCCGCGATGCCCGAGCCGAGCGCGAAGGTCAGCGCATCGACCCAGGGCGTGCGGATGCCCATGGAGGCGGCCATGCGGCGGTTCTGCGTGACGGCGCGCATCTGCAGCCCCATCGGCGTCTTCTTCAGGAGGAAGAGCAGGAAGGAGAAGACGGCGAGCGAGAAGACGATGATCCAGAGCCGGTTCCAGGTGACCGTCAGCCCGCCGAGCTCGAAGGCGCCGGACATCCAGGACGGATTGCCGACCTCCTGGTTGGTCGGGCCGAAGATCGAGCGCACGGCCTGCTGGAGGATGAGCGACACGCCCCAGGTGGCAAGCAGCGTTTCGAGCGGCCGGCCGTAGAGGAAGCGGATGATGCCGCGCTCGATGACGAGGCCGACGGCGCCGGTGACGAGGAAGGCGAGCGGCAGGGCGATGGCCAGCGACCAGTCGAAGAGGCCGGGAAAGGAGGTGCGGATGACCTGCTGCACCACGAAGGTCGTGTAGGCGCCGAGCATGACCATCTCGCCATGCGCCATGTTGATGATGCCCATCACGCCGAAGGTGATGGCGAGGCCGATGGCGGCAAGCAGCAGCACCGAGCCGAGCGACAGGCCGTACCAGATGTTCTGGCCGGCGGCCCACAGCGCAAGCTGGTCCTCGATCTGGTCGATGCCGGCCTCGATATCGGGACGCAGGCTTTCGTCCGCCGAGGAGAGCGCAGCCGAAAGCAGCGACAGGGACTCGCGCCCGCCGGTCTTGACGACGACGGCGACGGCAACCTTCTTCTCGCCTGCCGGGCGGTCGGAGACAAGGACCGAGGCCGCCCGCGCCTGCTCCAGCACGGCCTTGACGGCGCCGTCCTTCTCGGCGGCAAGCGCGACGTCGAGCCCTTCGAGCGCATCGGCCGAGGGTGCGCGCAGGATCGTGTTCGCGGCCTGAAGGCGCACGCCCGCGTCCGGGCTCATCAGCGTCAGGCCGCCGAGCGCCGACCGGATCGCGCGGCGCAGGCCGTTGTTGACCTTGATCTTTTCGAGCGCGGCCCTGGGCGCCTCGCCGGCCGCTTCGCCCGTCAGGGCATCGACCAGCGTGAAATTGCCGCCGGCCGGCCTGACGATGAAGACGACGCCGTCCGCCTTGCGCCGGTAGAGATCGCCCGCGGCAAGCGCTTCGAGCGCCGGCACGACCTTCGGATCGCCCGTTCCGGCAAGCATCTCGACCTGCTTCTGGTTCTGTTGGAAGCTCCCACCGCCGAGCGCATCGACCATCGCGCGCAGGCCGTCCGCGGCCTTCAGGTCGGTCGCGAGCATCGCCACCGTCGCGCAGATGGCGACAAGCAGGCATTGCAGGAAACGATGGATCGGCCGCGCGTGCATCTCACGTCCTCAGCAGTCGGGCATTCAGGAAGATGCATCCCGGCAATCTTGTGCCGGGATGCGGGTCCGTTGCCGCAAGGAAGAAATGCGGCGGGATCGGTGCTGCGGGATCAGGAACCCTTGCCGCCGCACTTGCCGCTGGCGACGTTGAAGTTGCCGCATTCCATCGGCTTGCGCCAATCGGCGATCAGGTCCTTGGAGTCCGGCAGGTAGTCGGACCATTCGTCGCCGGCCACGAGGCCGGGCGTCTGCCAGACCGTCTCGAACTGGCCGTCGGCCTGGATCTCACCGATCAGCACCGGCTTGGTGATGTGGTGGTTCGGCATCATGGTGGAGTAGCCGCCCGAAAGGTTCGGCACGGAGACGCCGATCATCGCGTCGAGCACGGCGTCCGTGTCCGTGGTGCCGGCCTTCTCGACGGCCTTCAGCCACATGTTGAAGCCGATATAGTGGGCCTCCATCGGGTCGTTGGTGACGCGCTTGTCGTTCTTGGTGAAGGCCTTCCACGTCTTGATGAACTCGGCATTCGCCGGATTGTCGACGGATTCGAAATAGTTCCAGGCCGCAAGATGGCCGACCAGCGGGCCGGTATCGAGGCCGGCAAGCTCTTCCTCGCCCACCGAGAAGGCGACCACCGGAATGTCCTCGGCCTTGACGCCCTGGTTGGCCAGCTCCTTGTAGAAGGGCACGTTGGCATCGCCGTTGATGGTCGAGACCACGGCCGTCTTCTTGCCGGCCGAGCCGAACGTCTTGATGTCGGACACGATCGTCTGCCAGTCCGAGTGACCGAACGGCGTGTAGTTGACCATGATGTCCTCGGCGGCGACGCCCTTGGACTTCAGGTAAGCCTCAAGGATCTTGTTGGTCGTGCGCGGATAGACATAGTCGGTGCCGGCGAGGACCCAGCGTTCCACGCCCTCGTTCTCCATCAGGTAGTCGACGGCCGGGATCGCCTGCTGGTTCGGCGCCGCGCCCGTATAGAAGACGTTGCGCTGGCTTTCCTCGCCCTCGTACTGGACGGGGTAGAAGAGGATCGAGTTCAGTTCCTCGAAGACCGGCAGGACCGACTTGCGCGATACCGAGGTCCAGCAGCCGAAGACGGCCGAGACCTTGTCCACCGAGATCAACTCGCGCGCCTTCTCGGCAAAGAGCGGCCAGTCGGAGGCCGGGTCGACGACGACGGCTTCCAGCTTCTTGCCGAGCAGGCCGCCCTTCTTGTTCTGCTCGTCGATGAGCATCAGCATGGCATCCTTGAGCGTCGTCTCGGAAATCGCCATGGTGCCGGAAAGCGAATGCAGGATGCCGACCTTGATCGTATCGTCGGCCGCGAACGCGCCGTGAAAGGCCGTCGTCGAGAGAATGGCTGCGAGCAATGCGCCGGTGGCGCGCGCCTTGATGGACATGGTCTGGACCCCTCTGTTCTTTTGACCGCAACGGGACCTTGCCGTTGCCTGGAGCGACTATCCGCCAGCCATGCTGCGCTGCACATACGTCATTCTACGTAGGCGCCAGGGACAAGAGGGAAGCATTTGCGGCGATGCAGCAATTTCGGGGGGCCTGCATCCGTGCTAGAAGGGCGGACGACACAGGGGACAGCAGGACACGATGGCCGCACGCCAGCGCATCATACCGATCCGCCGCGAATACAACCGCTGGGTCGCCAACCAGACGCTGGAGGACTATGCGCTGCGCTTCACGGCCAAGAGCGCGCGGCGCTTTTCGTCGGACCGCATCTCGCAGACCGCCATCGGCGCCATCTCCTTCCTCGCGCTGGAGGCCATCGGCGGCGCGATCACCATGTCCTACGGCACGACGAACGCCATCGCCGCGATCCTCGTCGCCGGCCTGATGATCCTCCTCGTCGGCCTGCCGATCAGCCGCTACGCCATCCGCCACGGCGTCGACATCGACCTGCTGACGCGGGGGGCGGGCTTCGGCTATATCGGCTCGACGCTGACCTCGCTCATCTATGCGAGCTTCACCTTCATCCTCTTCGCCATCGAGGCGTCCATCATGTCCGGCGCGCTGGAACTGGCGCTCGGCGTGCCGCTATGGATCGGCTACATCATTTCCTCCGTCGTGGTGATCCCGCTGGTCACCCACGGCGTGCGGCTGATCTCGCGCTTCCAGCTCGCCACCCAGCCGTTCTGGATCGTGCTCAACATCCTGCCCTTCGTCTTCATCGCCTTCGCGGACCGGGAAAAGGTCGGCGCATGGCTCGCCTATTCGGGCCTGCATCACGCTTCCGGCCCGCCCGGCACCTATGCGCCTTTCACCCTCGTGGAGTTCGGCGCGGCCTCGGCCGTCATCTTCGCGCTGATGGCGCAGATCGGCGAGCAGGTGGATTTCCTGCGCTTCCTGCCGCCGGACGGGCAGCGCAGGCTTCACCACCGCATCGCCGTCTTCCTTGCCGGGCCCGGCTGGGTGATCGTCGGCGCACCCAAGCTCATCGCCGGCTCCTTCCTCGTCGTGCTGGCGCTCTCGGCGGGCGTGCCCTCCACGCGGGCGGCCGATCCGGCGCAGATGTACTATACCGCCTTCGGCTACATGCTGCCCTGGGACACGGCCGCGCTTCTCTTGATGGCCGGCTTCGTGGTGGTCTCGCAGCTCAAGATCAACGTGATGAACGCCTATGCGGGCTCGCTCGCCTGGTCGAATTTCTTCTCGCGCCTCACCCACAGCCATCCCGGCCGCGTCGTCTGGCTCGTCTTCAACGTGGCGATCGCGTTGCTTTTGATGGAACTCGGCATCTACCGCCTGCTGGAAGAAACGCTCGGCGTCTTCTCCATCGTCGCCATGGCCTGGCTTTGCACCATCTCGGCGGATCTCTTCGTCAACAAGCCGCTCGGCCTCTCGCCGCCCGGCATCGAGTTCAAGCGCGCCCACCTCTACGACATCAACCCGGTCGGCCTCGGCGCGATGGCCCTTTCGGCGCTCGTCGCGCTCGCCGCCCATTTCGGCGCCTTCGGCGAGGTTCCCGCCTCGCTCGCCCCCTATATCGCCGCTATCGTCGCCTTCATCGCCTCGCCGCTGATCGCCCGCGCGACGGGCGGGAAATACTATCTCGCCCGCAAGCCGCGCAGGAGCTGGGCACAGCGGCATTCCATCACCTGCTCGATCTGCGAGCACCCGTTCGAGCCCGAGGACATGGCCTGGTGCCCGGCCTATGCCGCGCCGATCTGCTCGCTCTGCTGTTCCCTCGACAGCCGCTGCCATGACCTGTGCAAGCCGAAGGCGCGGTTCAACGCGCAGGTCGCCGGCGTCGCAAAGACCGTCCTGCCCGAGCCGGTGACCAGCGCGCTCGCCACCCGCCTCGGCCGCTACGGCATCGCCGCCGTGCTCTCCATCGCCGGCATGGGCGTCATCCTCGCCATGATCGCCCATCAGGTCGGCACCCATTCGCCGGAGACCGCGTCCGTGGTGGAGCGCACCATCGCGGTCGTCTTCTTCGTCTTCGCCGTGGTCGCCGGCATCGTCTGCTGGTTCTACGTGCTCGCCCATGACAGCCGCGTGGTCGCGGAGGAAGAGTCCTCCCGCCAGACCACCCTGCTCCTCAGGGAAATCGCCGCCCACAAGAAGACCGATGCCGCCCTCCAGCAGGCGAAGGAAGCGGCCGAAGCGGCCAACCGCGCCAAGAGCCGCTATGTCGTCGGCCTCAGCCACGAGCTGCGCACGCCGCTCAACGCCGTCCTCGGCTATGCCCAGGTGCTGGAGCGCGACGAGAGCATCCCGCCGCAGCGCCAGAACGCGATCCGCGTCATCAAGCGCAGCGCCGATCACCTTTCCGGCCTCATCGACGGCCTGCTCGACATTTCCAAGATCGAGGCCGGCAAGCTGCAGGTCTATTCGAACGAGATCCACATCCACGATTTCCTCGACCAGATCGTCGAGATGTTCCGTCCCCAGGCGCAGGCCAAGGGCGTCGCCTTCGAGCACACGCGCCCGGCGAGCCTGCCGCCCTACGTGCGCACCGACGACAAGCGCCTGCGCCAGATCCTCGTCAACCTCATCTCCAACGCGCTGAAGTTCACCGACCGCGGCGCCATCCGCCTCGACGTTTCCTATCGCAGCCAGGTCGCCACCTTCACCGTCGCCGACAGCGGCCGCGGCATCCCGGAAAAGGACCTGCCGCGCATCTTCGAGCCCTTCCAGCGCGGCAGCGCCGAGCATGGCCGCATGCCCGGCCTCGGCCTCGGCCTCACCATCACGCGGCTGTTGACCCAGACGCTCGGCGGCGAAATCTCCGTGACCAGCGAAGACGGCAAGGGCACGGAATTCCGCGTGCGCCTCATGCTCTCCGCCGTCGACCGGCCGACTGCGCCGAAGGATGCCGTTCAGCGCATCAAGGGCTATACGGGGCCGCGCCGCACCCTTCTGGTCGTCGACGACAATGCCGACCATCGCAATCTCATGGAAGAGGTCCTGCGCCCGCTCGGCTTCACCGTGCTGACGGCAAAGAGCGGCGAAGAATGCCTTTCGCTGGTCGAGGGCCTGAGGCCCGACCTCTTCCTGGTGGACATCTCCATGCCCGGCATGAGCGGCTGGAACCTGGTCGAGCGGCTGCGCGCGCTCGGCCAGCCCGGCCCGGTCGTCATGCTCTCGGCCAATATCGGCGACGGCCCGGCGGCGCACGCGGGCCACAACGACATGCTGGCGAAACCCTTCGACCTGCGCCAGCTCACCGACAAGCTCGCCCTCCAGATGGGCCTCGACTGGATCTATCACGGCGAGGCAAAGCCGGCCGGCATGGCAAAAGCCGGCATCGTCATCCCCGCCGAAGACCAGGTGCTGGAGCTCATCCGCCTCGGCGAGATCGGCTACGTGCGCGGCATCGAGGCCAAGCTTGCCGAAATCGCCCGTTCCCCGGAGCACCAGCCCTTTGCCGAGGCCGTGCGCGCCTATGTTCAGGTTTTCGACCTCGCCGGCTACGATGCCTTCCTGAAAACCATGGACCGGAAGGATGCCGCCACCCGTGACTGAGACCGCCACCCCGCGCGACATCGTCCTCATCGTCGACGATTCCCCCGAGGCCCTCGGCTTCCTGACGGAGGCGCTGGAGCGCTCCGGCTTCTCCGTGCTGATCGCCACGTCCGGCGCCTCGGCGCTCAACATCGTCGGCCGCATCACGCCGGACATCATCCTGCTCGACGCCGTCATGCCCGGCATGGACGGTTTCGAAACCTGCATCAGGCTGAAGGCGGACCCGGCCGCCAGCCCCGTCCCCGTCGTCTTCATGACCGGCCTCACCGAGACCGAACATGTGGTGCGCGCGCTGGAGGCCGGCGGCGTCGACTATCTCACCAAGCCGATCAACATCGACGAATTGCGTGCCCGCATCCGCGTTCACCTCACCAATGCTCGCTCCGCCCAGAGCGCCCGGGTGGCGCTCGACGCGGCGGGCCGGCACCTGCTTGCCGTGAGCGGCGGAGGAAAGATCCGCTGGTCGACACCGCAGGCAACCAGGCTCGTCAACGCCGCGACCGGCAGCGACGAGGGGCTGGACGTCGTCTGCGACCATATCCGCCGCTGGATGGCGATGCGGGATGCGACGCGCGAAACGACCTTCGCTATCCGCCAGGCGGGACAGGCGAGCCTGCAGCTTTCCTTCCTCGGCAGGATCGAGGCGGATGAATACCTCTTTCGCCTCACCGCCGAAAACCCCATGTCGGACGACGAGATCCTGCGCCAGCATTTCTCGCTCACCCAGCGCGAATCCGAAGTCCTGCTGTGGATCGCCAAGGGCAAGGCGAACCGCGATATCGGCGAAATCCTCGGCCTCAGCGCCCGCACGGTCACCAAGCACCTCGAGCAGATCTACGTCAAACTCGGTGTCGAGAACCGCGCCTCCGCAGCGGTAAAGGCCGCCCATGTGCTGCATGAAACCTAGCCGCAGGGCATCGGCCGTATCCGCCCCGCACCGGGGAACACGATTTTGTTACCGCCTGGAGGGAACGGCCCCCGCACGGCCTGCAAATCCCTGACCGGAAAGGTCTTTTCCAGATATCGCCGCCGGCTCGGCAAGGCCCCGGCGGACAAAAGCGGCGCACGGCCTGTAACGAAGGCGCCGCGCTCTCCGTAGCCCGCAATGCACAGCCAATGGGGCTGGCCACAAACGGAGACAAAGATGAAGACCACGATCGCCACCCTCGCCCTTGCCGGTTCGCTCGCTTCCGCGCTCGCCGCCGTCGCCACCCCGGCCGCTGCCGACGACGCGAAGGAAAAGTGCTACGGCGTCGCCCTCAAGGGCCAGAACGACTGCGCCGCGGGCGCCAGCACGACCTGCGCCGGAACCTCGAAGATCGACTACCAGCAGAACGTCTTCAAGCTCGTTCCGAAGGGCACCTGCCTGTCGATGAAGACGCCGGACGGCCACGGCGTGCTGGAACAGGGCATGGCGCCGGCCTGAGGCCCGCTTCCGCCCCACCGGACGGCGCCTTCGCGGCGCCGTCGCTTGCCTCTTCGAAAGGTTTCGCCATGATCCCCTCAGCCCTGCCCCGGCGCGCCGGCGCCGGTTTCAAGCCCGAGCATTTCGCGGCCATCGTCGCAGAGCCGCAATCCGTCGGCTTCTTCGAAATCCATGCCGAGAACTACATGGGCGCCGGCGGCCCGCCGCATGCCCAGCTCGGCCGGCTGCGGGAGGACTATGCCCTCTCGGTCCACGGGGTCGGCCTCTCCATCGGCTCCATGCAGCCGCTCGACCGCGCCCACCTTGCCCGGCTGAAGACGCTGTGCGAGCGCTACCGGCCTGAGAGCTTTTCCGAGCATCTCGCCTGGTCGACGCATGACAGCGTCTTCCTCAACGACCTCCTGCCGCTGCCCTATACGCCGGAAACGCTGGAGCGCGTCGCCGACCATATCGACGCGGTGCAGGAGACCCTCGGCCGGCAGATGCTGCTCGAAAATCCCGCCACCTATGTCCTCTTCGCGGAGAGCACGATCGAGGAGACGGCCTTCCTCGCCGAGATCGCGCGGCGCACCGGCTGCGGCCTGCTGCTCGACGTCAACAACGTCTTCGTCGCCGCGACGAACCACAATCTGAACCCGAGCGACTACATCGCCCGCTTTCCGCTGGAGGCGGTGCGCGAAATCCATCTCAGCGGCCACTCGGAGACGGTGGACGAGCTCGGTGCGCCGCTCCTCATCGACAGTCACGACACGCCGGTCAAGGACCCGGTCTGGGCGCTCTACGAGACGGTCATCAGCCGGACGGGGCCGGTCGCCAGCCTCATCGAATGGGACAATGACGTGCCCGCCTGGCCGGTACTGCGCGAGGAAGCCGCCGCGGCCCAGCGCATGCTCGACGCGGCCGCGCGGCAAAGGGCGGCCTGAACCATGTCGGACGCCACCCAACACGCCTTCGCCGCCGGCCTCCTGGAAGCGGCGCCGCCGCCCGCCGGCGTCACCGCCTGGAATTCCCCCGCGCCGGAACGACGCTACGGCGTCTACCGCAACAATGTATCGGCCGGCCTGACGGGGGCGCTCGCCACGCGCTTTCCCGCCGCCGAGCGGATCGTCGGGGCCGAATTCTTCCGGGCGATGGCCGGGGTTTTCATCCGCCTCCATCCGCCGCGCTCGCCGCTGCTCCTCGCCTATGGCGACGATTTTCCGGATTTCGCGGCAGGCTTCGAGCCGGCGCGGGAGATCGCCTATCTCGCGGATGTCATGCGCATCGAGGCGGCCCGCACCCGCGCCTACCATGCAGCCGACGCCGCGCCGCTCGACCCGCAGGCTCTTGCGAGCGTCGAGCCCGGCCGGCTGGGCGATCTTGTCCTCGTTCCCCACCCCTCCCTTTCGGTCGTTTCCTCGCCCCATCCGGCGGTGACGATCTGGGCGATGAACGCCGGCGAGCGCCCGGTTGTGCCCGTCGCGCACTGGCGGGGCGAGGACGCGCTGGTGGTCCGGCCCCGCATGATCGTCGAGGTCGTGCCGCTTGCGCCTGCCGGCGCGCCCTTCTTCCGGCGTCTGGCAGAGGGCCGCACGCTTGCCGAGGCCGCAGACACCGCCATGGCGGCCGATACCGCCTTCGACCTTTCCGGAAATCTCGCAATCCTGCTCCGTGCCGGAGCCTTCACCGCCATCAGGAAGGACCAAGACGATGGATACCGCGACCATGCCTGACCTCGCCCCGCCGCTGCCGCAGCGCCTTCTCGACCGGGCCATACGGGCGCTCGGCCGCATCCCGAACGACCTCATCGCCCTCATCGCACGCCTTTCCATCGCCGGCGTCTTCTGGCGGTCCGGCGAGACGAAGCTGGACGGCTGGTCGGTTTCCGACAGCGCGGTCTATCTTTTCGAGAACGAGTACAAGCTGCCGCTGATCGACCCCTGGCTTGCCGCGCACCTTGCCGCCTTCGCCGAGCATGTCTTCCCGATCCTCCTCGTCCTCGGCCTTGCCAGCCGGTTCTCCGCGCTGGCGCTCTTGGCGATGACGCTGGTGATCGAGATCTTCGTCTATCCGGATGCCTGGCCGACGCACGGCACATGGGCGGCCTGCCTCCTCTTCGTCGCGGCACGGGGGCCGGGGCTCTTCTCTCTCGATGCCCTCATCGCCCGGCAGGCCCCGGGCCGGCCGCGATCCGCCGCGTGACGGCGGGAATGGAGGGCGGATGCCCCGATCCGCAGCCCCGGCAGCCTTCGGAACGTCTTCTTTACCATCGGGGGATAGTGTTTCGAAATTCGGGCCCACGAAAAGGCCGCACGGTTCGGAGCATTGATGCTTGGCGCTGAGTTAGTCGCATCTCTGGAGGCATGCCCGACGGCATCATTCGTCCTGGATGCCGCCGGCACGGTTGTTTTTGCGAATGCCGCCGCACGCCGGTTGTTTCCGCTGCGGCAGCGGTTCCCCGGCTCCTCCGTAACGGAATTCCTGCCCGACTGGCCGATGGCCGCGCAGGTTTCGCAGTCCCGCATCGCCGATGGCCTCGGCAATGAAAAGCCGGCGCGCGTGAAGGTGGCGGACTGGCACGCCGCCTCGGAAACGATGGTCACGGTCTTCATCGAGGCGGAACACGAACCCTGCCTGCCGGATGCGCGCGAGGCCGACAGCCGTTTGCGGTCCATCATCGAGATGTTGCCGCAAGCCATCTGCGTTTTCGACGCGGAGGACCGCTTCGTCCTGTGGAACCGGAAATATACCGAGCTTTACGACGACATCGCGGCCCACCTTCGCCCGGGGATCGCGTTCGAGGAGATCTTGCGGATCAGCCTGGCCGGCAACGAGATGCAGGAGGTCATCGAAGACAAGGAGACATGGCTTGTCGAACGAATGGAGAAGTTCCGCCGCCCGGTCTCGCAGGAAGAGCAGCAGCTTCGCGACGGACGGTGGCTCCGGCACGACGACCGCCGAACGCCGGACGGCGGCGCCATCGGCATGCGCATCGACATCACGGGACTGAAGCAGCGCGAGGAGTGGCTTCATCAGCTGTTTGACGCAAATCCGATGCCGATGCTGCTTTGCGACGGCGAGAGCCTGGCGATTCTGGAGGCCAATCAGGCGGCATACCAGTTCTATGGCTACGGAAAGGCGGAGCTGCTCTGCCGGAGAGCCTGCGACATGCATATAGGGGAGGAAGCCGGCCGGTTTGCCGCGGCAATCCTCGAACTCAACTGCGACTGCGATGCGCGGACGGTCTGGCGCCAGCATATGTCCGACGGCAGCGAGCGTCACGTGCTCATCTACGTCCGGCTTCTCCACGAGGGCGCCGGACGCCGGCTGCTGCTGACGATCGCGGATGTCAGCGACAGGATCGCCGCGGAGACCGAAGCCAACCGCCTGGCGCATCACGATGTCCTGACGGGGCTACCGAACCGGATGCAATTCTACAAGGCGCTGGGCGAAGCTCTGAAGCCGGACGCGGAAAGCGATGTTTTCGTCCTCTGCCTCGATCTCGATGACTTCAAGCCGGTCAACGATACGTTCGGGCACGCGGCGGGTGACGACCTGCTCAAGATGGTCTCGGAGCGGCTGCGCGCCGAAGCACGGGATCATATGATCGCACGGCTGGGCGGCGACGAATTCGCGATCCTGATGACCGGGGACCACGAACGCGCCATCAACCTGGCGAAGCGGTGCATCACGGCCTGCGAGCATCCCTTCCCGGTACGCGGCCTGCCCATCCGGATCGGCGTCAGCATCGGCATCGCAATGGCGCCTGCAAACGGCATGGAAGGCGAGAAGCTCGTCCAGGAAGCCGACCGCGCCCTTTATTGCGCCAAGGCGAACGGGCGGAACACATGGCAGCTTGCCTCCGCCGGCTCCTCATTCCAGAAGACGGGTTGAAGGCCCCGGCGCTGGAAGGCGAGGCTTCCCTGGAAGTTCTCCAAGCCGGTGTGCCCTCTTCATGACGGGACCGCCAATGTCTGCGGCGCGGCCTGCCGCAGGCGGGTCAGCAGAAAGGTTCGCTGGCGTTCGTTGCGGCTTTCGATGCCTTGCAGGTCCTTCTCCAGCCCGCGGTCGCCGAGCGCGCGGGCGCCCTGAAGGAGCACCGCCGTGGACACGAAGCTCTCGTTGACCATCAGCCAGAGGCCCTGCAGGTCGCGCATCAGGCCGAAGCCGGTCCCGGGACGGCCGATTGCCAGCGCCCTGTCGAGGGCATTCGCCTCGCCCTCGCACCGCGCGCCGTAGGTCGCCACATGCGGGCGCAGGGCATCGGCATTTTCCTGCGACCAGCCGATGAACAATGCGCTCTGCTGGGCAATGTCCGGCGTCGTCGAATGCGCCTTGCGCAGCGTGTCCCAGCCGCGAACCATGCATTCCTCGCTGGCCAGCAGCAGGCCGATGTAGTCGGCAAGGCAGGGCCGGCTCGCCTCCCCGCCGTCGACCGCCACGGCCTCCCGTTTCGTTTCCTCCGGCTGCGGCAGCGGCGAGAGGCCAGCCGCCTTCTCCAGCCTGACGGCCGCATATTTGAAATGCGGCTGCTTGCTCACGGGGTCCCATTCGTAGAGCGTCAGCTCGTTGGCGGCGCGCTGCCGGCCGGGATCGTCCCAGTAACCGTAGTGGAACGGCATGAACAATGTGCCGGGCTCGATGTCGCCGATCCGCGCCGGCGCTTCCGCCGTGCCGCGCCGCGAGGTGACGCGCAGCATCTCGCCCTGGCCGATGCCGAGACGGTCCGCATCCTCCTTGCTGACCTGGATGAAGGCATCGGGCGCGGCATCCCGAAGCGCCTTCGACCGCCCCGTCTTGGTGCGCGTGTGGAAATGGAAGACAACGCGCCCGGTGGACAGATAGAAGGGATAGTCCGCGTCCGGCTCCTCCGTCGGCGGGACATATTCGGCAGCCCGCAGGAAGGCGCGGCCGTTCGGCTGTTTCGCGCGGTAGTCTTCCTCCGTTATCGCCGCCCCGGTCAAAAGATCATGGCCGTAGCTTTCGCAATAGTCTGGGTCCGTCGGGAAACGGAGATCGGCATAGTACCGCTCCGAGCCGTCCGGATGCTGGTCGTTGCACGGCCAGGGGATGCCCGATCCGCCGGTCAGCTTCGCATAGGAAAGCCCCGAATAGTCGCAGGGCCGGCCGCGCGAACATTCCCGCCAGGCATCGAACGCGCTCTCGGCGTCGGTCCATTTGATGAGGGGCGCGCCGTCCTTGTCGCGGAAATCCATGCGACGGGCAAAATCGAGGAAGATATCGAGATCGGAGCGCGCCTGCCCCGGCGGCTCGATGGCCTTCCGGTTGAGATGGACGACGCGGTCGACATTGGTGGAACAGCCCGTCTTCTCGCCCCAGATGGCGGCTGGCAGGACGACGTCGGCCATCTCCGTCGTCTCGGTCATGAAGGCATCCTGCGCGATGACGAACACGCCCTGCCGGCCGAGGTCCCCGCGCAAACGGGCGAGATCCGGCATGGAGACGGCCGGATTGGTGCCGACGATCCACAGCACCCGGATCGAGCCGTCCCGCACATAGTCGAAAATCTGCAGGGCATGGGTCGGTGGCCCCCAGTCCGGCAGGCTGGCCGGATCGACGTTCCAAAGCCGAGCCATCTCCTCGACATGGCGCGGATTGCCGAAATTGCGGAAGGCCGACAAATCGCCGCCCGATCCGGTCTCGCGGCTGTTCTCGGCGGTCGGCTGGCCGTTCATCTGCAGGATGCCGCAGCCGGGCCGGCCGATCCGCCCCAGCACGAGGTTGACATTGTTGACCTGCACGGCGGCGGCCGTGCCCTGGTTCGACTGGTAGACGCCCTGAAGACAGGTCGACAGCAGCATGGTCGAGCCGCCGATCATGGCGGCCGCCTCCCGGATCCGGTCGGCAGGGATGTGCGCGATCTCCGCGACCCGCTCGGGCGTATAGCGCGCGACGGTGCGTGAGAGTTCATCGTACCCCAGCGTATGCGCCTCGATGAAGGCGCGGTCGGCATGGCCCTGTTCGATCAGCTCCCGGATCAGCCCGTTCAGCACCGCGACATTGGTACCGAGGCGCGGCTTGATATGGAGATCGGCCTCGGCGGCGGTCGCCGTGCGGCGCGGATCGATGACGATCATCTTCGACGGCCTGTCGGCGCGGCGCCGGTCGAGCACCCGCGACCACAGGACGGTCGCCGTCGCCGCCATGTCATGACCGACGAGAAGGAAGCAATCCGTGGCTTCGACGTCCGAATAGGTGCCGGGCTGCCCGTCCGCGCCGAAGGTCTCCTTCAGCGCCGCGCCGGCCGTCGCCGTACAGAGCCGCGTGTTGCCGTCGATATGGAGGGTGCCGATCCCGGCCGTGCGGATCACGCTCAGCGTGTAGTTCGCCTCCGCGAAGAGCTGGCCCGACGTGTAGAAGCCGATGGAGCCGGCGGTATACTTCTCCTTCGCCGCCTTCATGCGGGCGACGATCAGGTCCATCGCCTCGTCCCAGCCCGCCGGCTCCAGCCGGCCGCCGCGGCGGATGAGCGGCTGGGTCAGCCGGTCGGCGCTGGCATTGGCGACCCAGCCATGCAGGCCCTTGGGACCGAGCCGGCCGCGGTTGACGACGTCCGCCTCGCGCCCGCGCACGCCGACGATGCGCCCGCCCGGCCTGTCGTCCTTGACGGCGATGTCGATGCCGCATCCGTTCGAGCACAGGAAACAGGAGGCCTGCACCCAGCGGTCCGGCTCCTCCTCGACATTCTGGTCGACGCGGACCGGCCAGTGCGAACCGAGGGATGGCGTTCGCGGCCCCCAGATATCGGTGATGCTGTCGCGCGTGCTGACCATCTTGTCCTCCCTCTCATGGCCCGATCATGCCCGGCGGGCAGATCCGTCTTCTCCCCGCCGGCACCGTGCCTGCCGGAGAGTGAATGGAAACCAGGAGGCGCGCGCCTGGATGGACAGCCGTTCCTCACGCTCTCCCCCATGTGGAATAGCGACGATAGCCGCCCCCCCTGACAATCATCAAGCAATGCGTGTGCCAGCCCTGGAGCGGGCAATACCAGCAGGTTGCAGCCCCGGCACAGGAAAGAGCCGACAATCTGACCGGCGGAACGCGGACAATTTGTCCGGATGCCGGAACTGCCCGCGCCTGAAAACATCCTGCCCTGCACGGCTACAGAACGGGCCCGACCATGGCGACCGCATTGTTCCAGAGGCGCCGGCGGAGGGACCAGGATTCGACCTCGCCGGGAAGGATGCGGCGGCATTGGTGGAGATAGGAATCCTGGCGGGCGCGCAGGGCGGCGGTGAGCCCGGCGTCCTCGACGAGAATATTGTTCTCGTAGTTGAGGTCGAAGCTGCGCCGGTCCATGTTGGCCGAGCCGATCAGCGTGATCTGCCCGTCCATGGTCAGCGTCTTGGCATGCAGCAGCCCTGCCTCGTATTCGAAGATCGTCACACCCGCACGCAGGAGATCGGGATAATAGCTGCGGCTGGCCGCCGCGACGGCGAAATCGTCATTGCGGGCCGGAAAGACGATCGTGGTATCGACACCCCGGTTGGCACAGGCGCAGAGCGCCGCCTGCATGGCCGCATCCGGCACATAGTAGGGCGTCGTGATGAAGAGCGAGCGCTTCGCCGCGTAGATGAGGGTCTCGAACATTTCTGGCATGGCGGAATTGCGGAATGTCGGCCCCGTGGCGACGACCTGGGCCTTGAAACCCGGGCCTGCCGCCTCCATCGGCCGGCGCAGGAGGTCGCCGATGTCGCCGCCGCCATTGCCCATCCAGTCGCTGGCGAAAAGATGCTGGTTCTGCCGCACCACCGGCCCCTCGAAGCGAGCCAGCACATCGACCCAGGGCGCGAACTTCGCCTTGGGCAGGAATTCGGGATCCGCACAGTTCTGGCTGCCGCAATAGGTGACGCGGTTGTCGATGACGGCGATCTTGCGGTGGTTGCGCAGGTCGATACGGCCCTTGAGCGCGCGCAGAAGCGGATTGCCGATCACCAGCGCCCGGCGGGCTTCCACGCCGGCCGCCGCCATGTCCCGCCAGAGCGGTCCGCGCACGAGATCGCGCGAGCCGAGGTCGTCGACGAGGATCCGGCAGGCGACGCCGCGCCGCACCGCGCGCTGCACCGCCTCGGCGACCTTCGTGCCGTTGCGGTCGGCAAGCCAGATGTAGAACAGGAGGTGGACGTGATCCGTCGCCGCATCGATATCCGCGACCAGCGCATCGATGGCGGCGTCGGAATTCTCCATCAGGCGGGCGCTATTGCCGCCGGTGGGGATATAGGCGCTGATCGACTGCCCGACGGAAAACAGCGCCTCGCTCGCATCCGTTGCCGGCGGCGGGGCCGGCCATCCGGCCGCCTCCTGCGGATGCGGCAGGTCATGGAAAGCGGCCTTCAGCCGCTCCACCCGGCGACGCCCGATATTCGTCTGCCCGAGGAAGAGATAGGCCAGCGCGCCGGCATAGGGCAGCGCCATGACCAGGAGGAGCCATGCCGCCCGCGATTCCGGCTGGCGGTGCGGGCGAAGGAGAATATGGGCGGCGGCAAGGCCGACGACGAGGATATGCAGGGCGATGAAGATCAAGAGGCCCCTCCCGCCGCCGCAGTCCCGCGCCCGGAGCCGCACCGTTCCCCAGGCGCCCGAAAAGGACGGGGACGATGCGCCATATCGTTGCCGATATCCGGGCGGCGCGGGACCGGGCCGACAGCGAACGTCATGCGGCCGGACCGTAAAGGCGCTCGAGCACGGCGAGCACGACAAGGATGTAGGTCCCGTTGCCCTCGACATCCTCGTCCTCGCAGAGGTCGAAGCGTTTCCACACGCCGCTGCGATCGCCGGCCCGATAATCGCCGATCACCGCCTGCGCGACGGCGCGGATATCGGCGAACCGCGCCGGATCGAAATGCAGGCCCGCTCCGTCGACGAACAGGCCATTTTCCCGCAGGAAACCGGCCATCGGCATCGTCGTGTCATCGAGGTAGAAAAGCAGGTCGCCGGCGCTCAGGGGCTGGTCGCGGGATTGAGGAACGAACCCGGTGCCTTCAGCCAGCGCATTGGCCGAGGCCCGCATGTCGCGGCCCAGTTTCTCGGTTGTGACGACGGCCATGAGGTCTCCTCTTCAAGTATCGGCACGGGACATCGCCTGCCGGCCTTCAGGAATCGAGGGCACCGATCCGGCGCAGCTCCGCCAGCAAGGGCAGCATGGGGACTCCGGCGGCGGTAAAGCCGTCGCCGTCGATCTTCTCGACGAGCTGGATCCCGCTCGCGTCGATCCGGCAGAGATTGGCCGTCAGCAGGCCGTCCTCGCCGATCCCGGCCATGTAGCGGCCGATGAAGCCGGGATCGAGCTTCAGCATGGTGATGGCCGCGACATCGGTTTTGCGCCACAGGACGTCGCCGTCGCGGGCAAGCACGGCGGCGGCGGCGATATGGTGCGTGCGGCCCGAAAGCAGGAGAAGGCGGCGCCGGGCCTCCTCCATGTCGGCGGGCAGATGCAGGATATCGTCGTCCAGCGACCAGACCTGCTCGCAGCCGAGGAAAAGCCGGCCGGGTTGCCGCCCGCTCATCTCCGTCGCCTTGGCTTCCGCCAGGACGAGGGCGACGTCCTCCGGGGATGCCCCCGTCTCTTCGAGCGGCGCTTCCAGCGCGCGGTCGTCGAGATCGGCAGCCATCACCTCGACGGCGATCCCGGCATTGCCGAGCAGCCGCCGGGCCAGGGGATTTTCCGATGCAAGCAAGAGGGGCTTGTTCATTGCTTTCTCCCGTTCGATGTCGCCGTTCGTCAGGCGTGATCCAGTGCGCTGCCCTTGTGGGCGGCGATATGGTCGGTCTTGTCGCTCTTGATCTCGTATTGCGGATCGTCGGGCGACGCGCGGTGGGTATGACCCTTGTAGTCGAAATCGCTGGTATGGACGGCGATGATGGTGCCCGACACCCGCCCGGCCTCCGAATTCCAGGCGACATGATCGCCGATGGAGAAACGCTTGCTCATTCCGGTCTCCTTTCCTGCGTGGTACTGGTCCCCGTGATCAGGCGGGCGCTGCGCTGCCCGGTCGAATAGATCCACAGCCAGCTCAGCGCGACGGCGAGGCGGTTGCGCAGGCCGATCAGGAAGTAGACATGGGCGATGCCCCAGGTCCACCAGGCGAGCCGGCCCCTGAGCCTGATCCAGCCGAGATCGACGATGGCGGCACGCTTGCCGATGGTCGCCAGATTGCCGTCGTTGCGATAGACGAAGGGCTTCGGCGCGGGCCTTTCGGCGCGGCGTGCACGGATCACGCCGGCCACATAGCGGCCTTCCTGCTTTGCCGCCGGCGCGATGCCCGGCACCGTCCGGCCCTCTCCCATCGCGACATGCGCCGTATCGCCGATCGCGAAGATATCCGGCAAGCCGGGAACGGTGAGGTCGGGCAGGACGATGATCCGCCCGGCCCGGTCGGCCGGCGCGTTCAGCCACTCGGCCGCCGGCGAAGCGGCGACGCCCGCCGCCCAGAGGATCGTCGCGGCCGGCAGGACCTCGCCGCCGAGATCGATACCCCCGTCATCGCAGCGCGAGACCGCATGGCCGGTGCGCACCTCCACGCCGAGGCGGTGAAGCGCCCGCTCCGCATAGGCGGAAAGGTCGTCGGTGAAGGCCGAAAGGATGCGCGGTCCCGCCTCGACGAGCACCACGCGCGTCTCGCGCGTGTCGATATTGCGGAAATCGCGGCGCAGCGTCTCGCGGGCGAGTTCCGCAATGGTGCCGGCCAGCTCCACGCCGGTCGGCCCGGCGCCGATGATGGCAAAGGTCAGCAGGCGGCGGCGTTCGGCGGCATCCGCCTGCCATTCCGCCCGCTCGAAGGCCGACAGGATGCGGCGGCGGATCGTCGTCGCATCCTCCAGTGTCTTCAGCCCCGGCGCATGGGGCTCCCATTCGTCATGGCCGAAATAGGCGTGGCGCGCGCCGGTGGCGAGGATGAGCGTATCATAGGAAACCCGCCGCCCGTCCTCCAGCAGCACGGCCTTCCCCGCCGCGTCCACGCCCCGCACCGCCCCGAGCAGCGTCGTCGCGTTCTCGTGCCGCCGCAGGAGGGAGCGGATCGGCCAGGCGATTTCAGAAGGGGCGAGCGAGGCCGTCGCGGCCTGGTAGAGCAGGGGCTGGAACAGGTGATGGTTGCGCCGGTCGAGCAGCGTGACGCGGAACGGGCCGGCAGCCAGATGGCGGGCCGCCTCCAGCCCGCCGAAACCGCCGCCAACGATGACGACGTGATGATCGTCCTTTTCCGTCATGACGGCCTCCCGACGGCAAGCATTACTCCGGCGAAAGCGCCACGGCCGCTTCCGTGGTCAGCGTGCGGAAGGTGAAGCTCTCCTCGACGTAGAGATCGACGGTCGTGGCCGTGTGGCCGAGATAGCCGATGGAGAAATCCTGCCCGACGGTCAGCTCGAAATCGCCGCCGCGCAGCGACAGGACGAGCCCGCCCTCGATGGCCGGCGCCCAGACGACGCCGCCGTCGACGATGCGCTCGAGATGATGGAAGACGGGATAGCCCTCGTCGCTGCCGCCGCTCGCCGCCATATAGGCATCGCCCCCGAGGACCAGCGCATAGGGACCTTCGACGCCGGCGAGGCGAAGCTGGCCGACCGCCCGCGCCACAGCGTCGGAATAGCGCTTCACGCCTGCCGGAAGCGGCACGGCCGGATTGCTCGCCGCAGCCCGGATGCCCTCGATGCCGGCGGCCGCATAGCCGTCGAAGACCGCGCGATCCTCGGCAAAGGCGATCTTGCGCACGGCTTCCTTGACGGGCGACCAGTCGCTGTCGAGCGCGCCGCGCTCCACGTCGTCGATGGCGCTGCGCGAGAGCTGGAAGGGCACGCGCAGCTCGACGAGCGCCTTGACCTCGCGCGCAAGGGACTGCACCCCCTCGGCGGGCGGCGCGATCGGCGCGACATGGCCCGTGCCGACCGCGGCAAGGCCGGGGCCGGACGGGCCGACCATGTCGACGACGCGCCGGGCGGCGAGATGGCGCTTGAGGGTGCGCGTCGCCTCCTCCTCGATTTCTGCCCAGGCCGCCTCGGAAACGGGTGCAAGTTCGCGGTGCAGGTTATTCATGGGAAGCCTCTTTCCTGAGAGAGCCGATGCCGAGCGATCCGTCACGGCGCGGCGCGGGCGATTGCGAAGGTTCTTCCGCCGCCGGCGCGGCCGGTACTGCATCCGGCGTCACCGCGTCGAGGAACGAGGCGGAGGGAACGAAGAACAGCGTGCCGGTGACGGCGCGGCTGAAATCGAGCAGGCGGTCGTAGTTGCCGGGCGGCAGGCCGACGAACATGTTCTCCAGCATGCGCTCGATGCGATGCGGCGACCGGGCGTAACCGATGAAATAGGTTCCGAACTCGCCCTTGCCGACATCGCCGAAGGGCATGTTGTCGCGCAGGATCTCCAGCGGCTCGCCGTTTTCCTCGATGCTTGTCAGGACATTGTGGGCATAGCTCGGCTTGGCCGCGTCGTCGAGCTCGATGTCGGAGAGCTTCTCGCGGCCGATGATCCGCTCCTGATCGGCGACCGGCAGGCGGTTCCAGGCCGGAAGGTCGTGCAGGTACTTCTGCACGATGACATAGCTGCCGCCGGTAAAATCCGGGTCTTCCGCACCGATGATCGTCGCCGCCACGGCCGCGGCGTCCACCGGGTTCTCCGTGCCGTCGACGAAGCCGATCAGGTCGCGGTCGTCGAAATAGGTGAAGCCATGCACCTCGTCGACAACCTCGACCGCCCCGTCCAGCCGCTTCATGATCTGCGCCGCCAGCTCGAAGCAAAGGTCCATGCGCGTCGCGCGGATGTGGAACAGCAGGTCGCCGGGCGTCGAGACGGCGTGATGGCTGCCGCGGATCTCGCGGAACGGGTGCAGGTCCTTCGGGCGGGGCACGCCGAAGATCCGGTCCCAGGCATCGGAGCCGATGCCCATCACGCAGGAAAGGCCGCCTTCCAGATCGCGGAAGCCGACCGCACGCAACAGGCCGGAAAGATTGGCCGAGAGCTTTCGCACCGCGGTCTCGGCCTGCCGGTCCGGCACAAGTCTCGCCACAAGGAAGATGGCGGCGCGCGTCAGCCGGGTCGCGACCGGCTGGGGAACCACCGAGGGCACTGTTGCATCCATGCTCGATCCGTTCGGCAAAGGCTGGAAGGAGGGCGCCGGCAGAGCCGGCTCAACCCAGGTTGCGGAAGGCGTGACCGTTCGCCTCGACGGCCTTCACCACCTCGGAAGGTAGCGAGTCTTTTTCCACCGTTCCATCGAAAATCCAGTCCTTCCCGTCGGCAATGTCGGGAAGGCCCGCGCCGGCGCGCACATAAAGGCCGATCGCCGGCTTTGCGGGATTCATGTAGAGATCGTAGTTTTCCATGGGGCACCCTGCGCTGGAGGAAACGGGGCGGCCGGAGGAGACCGCCCCGCGGGTTGGTCAGAGGTCGACCGGACGGCCGGATTGTTCCTCTTCCAGCGTGACGGCGATATCGGCATTGGCCGACAGGCGCACCTTGTCACCCTCGACGCCGGCCACGAAACCCATCTCGATATAGTGATGGTGGCCCTCGTGGTGGCCGAAGCTGTCGCTCTTCTTCAGCTTGATGCGGTTGCCTTCCATGCGGTCGACCGTGCCGACATGCACGCCGTCGGCGCCGATGACTTCCATGTTTTCCCTGACCGTGTCGCTCATGCCATTTCTCCCTTTTCGATATTCAGACCATGTCGAACTCGTCTTCGTCGACGAATTCGGGTTTCCTGCCGTTGAAGGTAATATCCCCGTCGGCGGCCGAGACGCGAACGTCCATTCCATCGCGCACGTCCCCGGCGAGGATCATTTCCGCCAGCGGGTCCTGTACATAGCGCTGGATTGCCCGTTTCAAAGGGCGCGCGCCATAGGCCGGGTCCCACCCCTTCTGCGCCAGCCAGTCGCGGCCGGCATCGTCGAGGACGATCCCGATCTTGCGCTCGTCCAGCATGCGGGCAAGGCGCGCGAACTGGATGTCGACGATCTTGCCCATGTCGCTCTTCTGCAGGCGGTGGAAGAGGATGATCGCATCGACGCGATTGAGGAATTCCGGCCGGAAATGCGCCCGGACCATCGCCATGACCTCCTCGCGCACCGCGCCGGTCTTTTCGCCTTCCGCCTGGTTGACGAGGAATTCCGCGCCGATGTTCGAGGTCATGATGATGAGCGTGTTGCGGAAATCCACGGTGCGCCCCTGCCCGTCCGTCAGCCGGCCGTCGTCCAGCACCTGAAGCAGGATGTTGAACGTGTCCGGATGGGCCTTCTCGATCTCGTCGAAAAGGATGACCTGATAGGGACGGCGCCGCACGGCCTCGGTCAGAACGCCGCCCTCGTCGTAGCCGACATAGCCCGGCGGCGCGCCGATCAGCCGCGCGACGGAATGCTTCTCCATGAATTCCGACATGTCGATGCGCAGCATCGCCGTCTCGTCGTCGAAGAGGAAGGCGGCAAGCGCCTTGGCAAGCTCGGTCTTGCCGACGCCGGTGGGCCCGAGGAACATGAAGGAGCCGATCGGCCGATTGGTGTCCTGCAGGCCAGCACGCGCACGGCGCACCGCGGTGGAGACGGCGCGCACGGCCTGCGCTTGGCCGACGACGCGCTTGCGCAACGTCTCCTCCATGTGCAGCAGCTTCTCCTTCTCGCCCTCCAGCATCCGGTCGACGGGAACGCCCGTCCAGCGCGAGACCACCTCGGCGATATTATCGGCCGTCACCGTCTCGCCGACGGAGGAATGCCCGTTCTCCTCGATGGCCGCGAGCTTCCGTTCGAGCTCCGGGATGGTGCTGTAGGCAAGCTCGCCCGCCTTCTGGAATTCCCCCTTGCGTTGGGCATTGGCAAGTTCCGTGCGCAGGTGTTCGAGCTCACCCTTCAGGCGCTGGGCATCGGACAGCTTGCCTTTTTCCGCCTGCCATTTCGAGGTGAGGTCCGCCGAGCGGCGCTCCATCTCCGCCAGTTCCCCATCCAGCGCCTTCAGCCGGCTTTTCGAACCCGCATCGTGCTCCTTCTTCAATGCTTCCTGCTCGATCTTGCCGCGAATGATCTCGCGGTCGAGAAAATCCAGTTCGTCCGGCTTGGAATCGACCTGCATCTTCAGCCGCGCCGCCGCCTCGTCCATCAGGTCGATGGCCTTGTCCGGCAGGAAGCGGTCCGTGATGTAGCGATTGGAAAGCGTGGCGGCGGCGACGAGGGCCGAATCGGCGATGCGCACGCCGTGATGCAGCTCGTATTTCTCCTTGAGGCCGCGCAGGATCGAGATCGTGTCCTCCACCGTCGGCTCGGGCACGAAGACCGGCTGGAACCGGCGGGCAAGGGCCGCGTCCTTCTCGACATGCTTGCGGTATTCGTCGAGCGTGGTCGCGCCGACGCAGTGCAATTCGCCGCGGGCGAGCGCCGGCTTCAGGAGGTTGGAGGCATCCATCGCGCCGTCCGTCTTGCCGGCGCCGATCAGCGTGTGCATCTCGTCAATGAACAGGACAATGCCGCCGGCCGCAGACGTGACCTCCTGCAGCACGGCCTTCAGGCGTTCCTCGAACTCGCCGCGATACTTCGCGCCGGCGATCAGCGCGCCCATGTCGAGCGCCATCAGCTTCTTGTCCTTCAGGCTTTCCGGCACGTCGCCGTTGACGATGCGCAGCGCAAGCCCCTCGGCGATGGCGGTCTTGCCGACGCCCGGCTCGCCGATCAGCACCGGATTGTTCTTGGTACGGCGCGAGAGCACCTGGATGGTGCGGCGGATCTCCTCGTCGCGGCCGATGACCGGATCGAGCTTGCCTTCGCGCGCGGCGCGCGTGAGGTCCCGCGCATATTTCCTGAGGGCGTCATAGGCGTTTTCCGCCGAGGCACTGTCGGCGGTGCGGCCCTTGCGCAGCCTGTCGATGGCGGCGGCAAGCAGCCCTGCATCGAGCCCGCTGCGCGCCAGGATCTTGCCGGCGTCGCTCTGCCTGTCCTCCAGCATGGCCTGGAACAGGCGCTCGACGGTGACGAAACTGTCGCCCGACTTTCGCGCCAGCTTCTCCGCGGCGGAAAGAAGCCGCGCGACCTCGGCGGCGAGATAGACCTCGCCCGAGCCGCCCGTCACCTTCGGCAGCCTGGCAAGCTCCGCCTCCGTCACCGAAAGAAGGGTGCGCGCACTGCCGCCGGCCCGCTCGACGAGGCCCGAGACCAGCCCCTCCTCGTCGTCCAGCAGCACTTTCAGCAGGTGCAGGCTGGTGAACTGCTGGTTTCCTTCGCGCGCCGCCAGCCCCTGCGCGGCCTGAATGAAGCCGCGTGCGCGATCGGTAAATTTCTCGACGTCCATCGCTCCATCCCTCCCACGAGGCGGCCGGGCCCTGCCCTTGGCCGCCGAAGGAGAAGTTGCAATGTCCATGCCAAGCGTCCGCGCCCGTGAAATCAGCAGCTTGCGCGAAAGGCGGACGCACTCGAGAGACAAGGTGTCGAAAAATCCGGGGACAATCTGTCCGGGCGCCGCCTCAGAAGGCGTCCTGCGAGGCCGGAAGCCAGACGGTGAAGGTCGTGCCTTCGCCCGGCGTGCTGCGGACGGCGATCTTTCCACCCTGCTGCGACAGCAACATGCGGCTGATGGAGAGGCCGAGACCCGTCCCTTCACGCGATTTCGTGGTGAAGAACGGGTCGAATATCCTGGCCATGACCTCCGGCGACATTCCCGCCCCCGTATCGCTGACGTCGATCGCGACCCCCTCCACGCCGTCGCGATCGGAATCGACGGTGCGCAGGCCGAGACGGCCGCCCTGCGGCATGGCATGGATGGCATTGACGACGAGATTGACGAGAACCTGCTGCAGCTCCGTCCGGGGCATCCCGATCAGGCGCAGGGCGCGATCCTCCCGCTCGACCGTGATCATCGTCTTCTTCAGGAGGTGCTGCACCAGCGGCAGGGTGTCCGCGATCACGTCGGCGGGGGCGTAGTCCTCCGTGAAACCCGCATATTCCTGCGGCTTTGCGAATTGCAGGAGCTTCGTGACGATCTCGGTGATGCGGTGCATCTGCTGGTCGATCAGGCGGAACTCGGTCTTCGCCTCCTCGGCGTCCGGCCCCATCATATCGCGGATGATTTCGAGATTGCCCTGCATGACGGCGATGGGATTGTTGATCTCGTGGGCGACGCCCGCCGTGATCTCGCCGATGGCGGCGAGCTTTTCCGACATGACGAGCTGGCGCGTCGTCGTCTCCAGCCGCGCCGACGTGTCGTGCAATTCCAGCGTGCGCTGCTCGGCCCGCTGGCTGAGCTGCTCGTTCCACAGGCGCAATTCCGCGTCGCGCGCCTGGATACCGTCGAGCAAACTGTCCAGTTCCCCCGCGACCAGCCCGATCTCGTCACGGTTGACGACCGATCCCGTCCGGGCCGCCAGGTCCCCCTTTTCGACACGGGAGATGGTATCCTTCATCCGCTCGAGCGGCCGGAAAATGGTCCGCGCCCAGATGAGAAAGAGCGGCACGGTCGCAAGAACGGCAAGCATGAATGCGACGGCCGCGGTCAACCATGTCTCGTGTTTGGCCTCGGCAAAAGGCGCTTCGACGAAGCCGACATAGAGCATGCCCACCCGGCGCCCGAAGCTGTCCATGATCGGCTCGTAGGCGGAGACATACCAGTCATTGACGACGAACGCGCTGTCGAGCCAAATTTCTCCCCGGTCGAGGACCGCCCTGCGCACCTCGTCGGAAACCCGCGTACCGATCGCGCGCCGATCGCCGAACAGGCGGACGTTCGTGCTGATGCGGACGTCGCCCAGGAAAAGCGTCGTCGTGCCCTGTACGCCTTCGGGCTGCGCCGAGCCGTGATAGATGAGGTCGTTGATCGCATCGACGAAGGCAAGGTTGCGGTTGAGCAGTATCCCGCCGACGAGCGCGCCGCGCCGGCCGTCCGGCAGAACCAGCGCGGCAGCGGACTGGAGCACGAGCCCCCTGGTTTCCAGAAGGCTGCCCGTGGCGCCGTCATCGCCCGCGGACACGATCTCGATATTCGCCCGTTCCGCCAGTTGCGGGGAGAGAGCCGAAAGGTCCGTGCCGGCAAACACGTCGAGCGCCGTTTTCGATTCGCCCGCGAGTGCCGATACCACGACGGGCCAATCCAGGCGCAGCGCCGTCGGCCGCAAGCCCGTCTCGTTGGCCAGGACCGCGCCGTCGTCGGAGACCACATAGAGGAAATCGAATCCGCCGCGCTGGGCGGTTGCGTGAAGATAGGCAGCGAATGCCGCGTTCGCGGGCTGTCCGCCACGCAGCAACTGGCGGAAGCGCTCGGATTCACCGACGGCAACCAGCTTGTTGCCGGTGTTTTCCAGGATACGGGAAAGATATTGCCGCGCGATGATCAGATCGTCGTTCACCTTCGCGATCGTGACCGTGTCGAAGCGTTCGTTCCAGCGGTAGATGGCGACGGCAAGCAGGACGGGCAGGACGATCAGCATCGGAACGAGCGCAATGAGCAGCAGACGATAACGTACCGACCGCAGGAAGAATCCAGGCTGTCCGTTTTCCCTAGCCATTCCAGCTTGCATACTTTCTATCGATCGTCTTGCGCGAGATGCCCAGTCGCCTCGCCGCCTCCTCCCGGTCCCCGCGCGTCTCGCGCAGCACCGCCAGGATATGACGGCGTTCCATTTCGCCCAGATTGTCGGTTCGGGGCTGGCTCTCGAACTGCTCGCCCGGGGCGATGCTGCCGGGAAAACCACCCAGAATGACGGTTCGCTCGATCAGGTTTCGCAATTCGCGAACATTGCCGGGCCAGTCGTAGCGCAACAGGGCCCCCTCGACCTTCCCGTCGATGCGCACCGGCGGCATGCCGAGCTGCAGGGCCAGTTCCCGCATGAACATATCCGCCAGCTCAAGCACGTCCTCCTCGCGCTCGCGCAGCGGCGGAAGATGGAGCTGGATGACGTTGATGCGGAAATAAAGGTCGGCCCGGAACGTTCCCGCCTCCACCCGCCTGGCAAGGTCCGCATTGGTGGCGAAGATGAAGCGGGCATCGAAGGGAACCTCGCGCTCCGCGCCGACCGGCCGGACGCGCCTGTCCTCGAGAAGCCGCAGCAGCTTCGTCTGCATGGGAAGCGGCAGCTCCCCCACCTCGTCGAGGAACACCGTGCCGCCCTGCGCGTGAAGCAGCAGGCCTTCCCGGTTCCGGCTCGCGCCGGTGAAGGCGCCCTTCAAATGGCCGAACAGCTCGCTTTCGATCATATCCGCGGGAATGGCGCCGCAATTGACCGGCACGAACAGCTTGTCGGCCCGGCCGGAAAGCATGTGCAGGGAGCGCGCCGCCACTTCCTTGCCCGTGCCCGACTGGCCGGTGAGCAGAACGGAGGTCGGCAGCGGCGCGACCCGGGCGATGGTCTCGCGGACATGCTCGATCGCCTTCGATCGGCCGATCAGCCGGTCGCGGAGGAGAAGCTGGTGCGACGGCGAGGTCAGTTCGTGGCGCAGCACGTCGTTCTCGCGCTGCAACCGCTTGCGGTCGAGGCAGCGGGCGATGGCGTTGAGCAGCTGGTTGGAGCGGAAGGGCTTCAGGATAAAATCCACCACGCCGGCCCGCAGGGCATCGATCGCGGTGTCGAGGTCGGCATAGGCGGTCATCAGGATGACGTCTGCGAAGAAGCCGATCTTCCGCTGCTCGGCCAGCCATTCAAGGCCGGTCTGGCCGGGCATGATGTTGTCCATGATGACGACGTCGAAATTCTGCTCGTCGAGCTTGGAAGACGCCTGCACGGTGTTGCCGGCCACCTCGATCACGCGGCAGCGCGGCTGCAGGATCTTGACCAGGAAATTGCAGATGCCGGGCTCGTCGTCGACGACGAGGATCGAGGCCTGCGCCAGCCATGGCCCGAATTCCGCAAGGCCGGGCGGCTCCGCCGCACTTCGGTTCTGCCCCATCGTCCTGTCCCTTTCGTTTCGCTCGGGCGATCCACGCCCGTCAGGCGTCCGGCCGACCCATTTCGCGGCGCAGCTGCATGAGCGCCCGGCGCATGCCGTGCAGCTGGTCCATCAGGTGCAGGATCACGTCGATGCCCGCATCGTTGGCACCGATCCCCGATTGCAGCTCGCCGATCAGGCGGGCGCGCGCCACGTCGATCTCCCGGAAGCGCGGGCCGGACGGAGTGTCCTCCGGCACAAGCCATTCCTGCTCCATCCACAGTTCCAGAACCTGCACCCGAAGGCCGGAGATCTTCAAGAACGCCTGCTTGTCCATCGCCATGCTCAGCCCTCCTCGCGCGGGTCGAATGCCTTGCCCTTCGCCCAGCCGGATACGAACGCCTCGAGCTCGGGATCGGGCGGGCTCGGCAGCACCACCTTCAGCTTGACGAACTGGTCGCCGGACCCGCCGCCACGCTTCGGAGCACCCTTGCCCTTCAGACGCAGCACCGTGCCCGTGTTCGACCCCTTCGGCACCGCCATGGTCACCGCGCCCGTCGCCGTCGGAACGCGGATGCGCCCGCCCAGCACCGCCTCGCTCAGCGAAACGGCAAGCTCGATCGCGATGTCGTCGCCCTCCCGCGTGAAGCGCGGATCGGGCAGCACCTCCACCTCGATCAGCGCATCGCCCGGCCCGCCGCTGCCCCTGCCCGGCGCGCCCTTGCCCTTCAGCCGCAGCGTCTGGCCGCTGACGAGGCCCGGCGGGATCTTCACGTCCAGCGTGCCGCCGTCCGGCAGCGTGATGCGCTTGCTGGCCCCGGCGATCGATTCGGAAAAGGCGATCGCCAGCCGGTAGTGCATGTCCTCGCCGCGCCGGTTGGTCTGCGCCCGCTGGCTGCGCCGCAGGAGGTCGGCGAAGACGTCGTCGTTGTCCATGAAGTCGGAAAAGCCGGACGTGTTGGCATAGGCATGGCCGCTGTCGGCCCCGGCATAGTCGCGGTAGTAGTTCTGGCGCGGCGGCCGCTCGGCGCCGGACGCGTCGATCTCGCCCGCGTCGAAACGCTTGCGCTTGTCGGCATCGCCCAGAAGGCCGTAGGCCGCCGCCACCTCCTTGAACTTCTCCTCGGCCGACTTGTCGCCCGGATTGAGATCGGGGTGCAGCTTCTTGGCGAGCTTGCGGTAGGCGCTCTGGATCTCGGACGCCGACGCGCCCGCGGAAACGCCAAGGACCTCATAGGGATTTTTCACGCGCGCGCTCCGGAAATCATTGGACTACAATCTCCATATGGGATGGCGGACGGGCTTTCGGCAACGAGACAATGCATCTCGCTGCCGAATATCCATCGTCTTCCTCATTTGCGCTCGTCGTCGGGAATTTCCGTATATTCCGCATCGACCACGCCATCCTCCGCCGGAGCGGCCGCCGCAGTATCCGAAAATGCGGACGATTGGCCAAGCGCGGCCACCGTCTCCTCCAGGGCCGATGCCTTCTCGCGGATCGCAGCGGCGTTCTCGCCGCCCAGCGCATCCCGCAGGGCCGACGCCGCCGCTTCCACCGCCTGCCTGCCGGCCGGGGCGGCGCCTTCTCCGGCAAGCGCCTTTTCGGCGGCATGCAGCACGGCATCGCCGTGGTTGCGCGCCTCCACCACCTCCCTGCGCTCGCGGTCGGCGGCCGCATGTGCCTCGGCATCCTTGACCATGCGCTCGATATCCGCCTCGGAAAGGCCGCCGGACGCCTGTATCTGGATGCGCTGTTCCTTGCCGGTGCCCTTGTCCTTCGCGGAAACGTTGACGATGCCGTTCGCGTCGATGTCGAAGGTCACCTCGATCTGCGGCACGCCGCGCGGAGCGGGCGCGATGCCCATCAGGTCGAACTGGCCGAGCATCTTGTTGTCCGCCGCCATCTCGCGCTCGCCCTGGAAGACACGGATCGTCACGGCGTTCTGGTTGTCCTCGGCGGTGGAGAAGGTCTGGCTCTTCTTGGCCGGCACCGTCGTGTTGCGCTCGATGAGGCGGGTGAAGACGCCGCCGAGCGTTTCGAGGCCGAGCGAGAGGGGCGTGACGTCGAGCAGCAGCACGTCCTTCACGTCACCCTGCAGGACACCGGCCTGGATGGCCGCGCCGACCGCCACGACCTCGTCCGGATTGACGCCCTTGTGCGGCTCCTTGCCGAAGATCTTGGCGACCGTTTCCTGCACCTTCGGCATGCGCGTCATGCCGCCCACCAGCACCACTTCGGCGATGCCCTTGGCGGCAAGGCCCGCATCCTTGAGCGCGTTGAGGCAGGGATCGATGGTCCGCTGCACGAGATCGTCCACCAGCGCCTCGAAGCGTGAGCGGGTGATCTTGACCTGAAGGTGCTTCGGCCCCGTCGCATCCGCGGTGATGAAGGGCAGGTTCACCTCGGTCTGCGTGGAGGAGGAGAGCTCGATCTTCGCCTTCTCGGCCGCCTCCTTGAGGCGCTGGAGCGCGAGCTTGTCCTTGCGCAGGTCGATGCCCTGCTCCTTCTGGAACTCGTCGGCGAGATAGTTGACGAGGCGCATGTCGAAGTCCTCGCCGCCGAGGAAGGTGTCGCCGTTCGTCGACTTCACCTCGAAGACGCCGTCGCCGATATCGAGGATGGAGATGTCGAACGTGCCGCCGCCGAGGTCGTAGACCGCGATCTTCGCCTGCTTCTGCTTCTCCAGCCCGTAGGCAAGCGCTGCCGCCGTCGGCTCGTTGATGATGCGCAGCACGTCGAGGCCGGCGATCTTGCCGGCATCCTTCGTCGCCTGGCGCTGGGCGTCGTTGAAATAGGCCGGAACCGTGATGACGGCCTGCGTCACCGCCTCGCCGAGGTTGGCTTCCGCCGTCTCCTTCATCTTCTGCAGGATCATCGCGGATATCTGCGAGGGCGAATAGGTCTTGCCCTCCGCCTCGACCCAGGCATCGCCGTTGCCCGCCTTGACGATCCTGTAGGGCACGAGGCCCTGGTCCTTTGCGACCGTCGGGTCGTCATAGCGCCGGCCGATCAGCCGCTTGACCGCGAAGATCGTGTTGGTCGGGTTCGTCACCGCCTGCCGGCGCGCCGGCTGGCCGACGAGCCGTTCGCCGTCGCTGGTGAAGGCGACGATCGACGGCGTCGTGCGCGCCCCTTCGGAATTCTCGATGATGCGCGCCGTCTTGCCGTCCATGACGGCGACGCAGGAATTGGTTGTTCCCAGATCGATGCCGATGACTTTTCCCATCGCGAGTCCTCCTTGCTGCTGTTGATCTTCGACCGGCACGGGCCGACCCCACCGTTGAAGCGAGCAACCCGCATGCCAGGTGGCAAGTTCCGGTTTTCCAGCCGTTTGGCGGCTATAAGGCCATATGGAAAAGACAAGTTGTCCGCCGGGGGCCGGACAATCTGTCAGGCCCTGAGCCAGAACCGAAGGATCGCGGCGACGATGCCGAGCGCGGCCACGCTCATCGCCCAGATGGCGACCATCCAGCCGAATTGCTTCAGGCAGCGCGCGGCGGCCGGCATCAGTGATATCCGTGCGTGCCGACCTTGCCGCGGAACACCCAATAGGCCCAGGCGGTATAGGCAAGGATCAGCGGGATGATGACGATCGCGCCGGCAAGCAGGAAGCTGAGGCTTTCTTCCGGCGCGGCGGCGTCGCGGATCGTCACCGCGGGCCCCATCTTCAGCCAGAGACCCTCAAGCACGAACAGATAGCTGGCCAGGCCGATGGAGAAGGCCGGGAAGATGAAGTGGAAGGAGATGGTGAACGCGAACTGCGCGCGCGCCAGCACCACGGGATCGAGCCCTGCAAACACTGTCCTTACTCCTCGCTTACGGCCGGATCACCCGGCGATAACGCGCACCGGGATGGATTTGGCCGCCGGCGTGCCGCTGAGCCTGTCGTAGTAATCAAGCGGCAGGAGGGGATTGAGTTCCGGATAATATCCCGCGACCGCCCCGCGCGGCATCGGATAGTCGAGCACCGTCAGGCCGTCGACGCGCCGCGCCAGCCCGTCCGTGCTGATCGTTTCGAGCGCGACGCGCGTGCCCGCGGCAAGCCCCCGCGCAGCAATGTCCTCGACATTCATGAACAGCACCATGCGATCGTTGTAGACGCCGCGATAGCGGTCGTTGTTGCTGTAGATCGTCGTGTTGAACTGGTCGTGCGAGCGCACGGTGGCAAGGCGCAGCATGGCCGGATCGTCGACCACGTCGTTGACTTCCAGCCCCGGCATGGAGAGGAAATTCGCCTTGCCGTTCGGCGTCGGCCAGACGCGCCGACGCGGCGGGATATCGAGATGGAACCCCTTCGGGTTCCTGATGCGCTCGGAAAAGCCGGCATAGATATCCGGGTAGACCTCGGCGATCTTGTCGCGGATGAGGTCGTAGTCCTCGATGTAGCGCGCCCATTCCACCTTGCTGTCGGGCAGCGCCGCCATCGCCATGCGGCAGACGATCTCCACCTCCGGCTTCACATGAGGGCTTGCCGGCGTCAGCACACCGCGCGAGGGCGTGACGTTCGACATCGCGTCCTCGATGGTGACGAACTGCTCGCCCGCCGCCGTGCGGATCCATTCCGAACGGGCGACGACGGGCAGGATCAGCGCCTCGCGCCCATGCACGAGATGGCCGCGGTTGAGCTTGGTGGCGATGCCGACCGTGAGATCCAGCCGGCGCATCGCCTCGTAGGAGCGGTCGGTATCGGGAATGGCGCGCACGAAATTGCCGCCGAGGCCGATGAAGACCTTTGCCGTACCGTTCTCCATCGCCTCCACCGATTCCACCGTATGGTGGCCGTGCCCGCGCGGGGGCTCGAAGCCGAAGACGTCGCGCACCCGGTCGAGATAGTCCTGCGCCGGCCGCTCGTCGATGCCGACCGTGCGGTCGCCCTGCACGTTGGAATGGCCGCGGATGGGCGCGATGCCGGCACCCGGTTTGCCGAAATTGCCGCGCAGGAGCAGCAGGTTCGCCACCTGCTGCAGCAGGCGCGAGCCCTGCTGGTGCTGGGTGAGCCCCATGCCGTAGCAGATGATGGTGGCGCGCGAGCGGATGTAGATTTCCGCACAGCGGCGTATCTGCGCCTCCTCCAGCCCCGAGACCCGCACGATCTCGGCCCAGTCCTGCGAGAGCGCGTCGGCCCGGATCGCCTCCACCCCGACGGTGTGCTCGGCGATGAAATCCGTGTCGAGCACCTTTTCGCCGGCCTCTTCGCGCTCGAACATCACCTTCATCATGCCCTTGATGAGGGCGAGGTCGCCGCCGATCCTGATATGCACGAACTCGCTGGCGATCCGGGTAGAGCCGAAGGTCGCCATCTGGACGACGTCCTGCGGCTCGGTGAAGCGGATCAGCGCCCGCTCCGGCATGGGATTGACCGCGACGATCGGCGCGCCACGTTTGCGCGCCTCGACAAGGTTGGTCATCATGCGCGGCGAGTTGGTGCCGGTGTTCTGGCCGATGACGAAGATCGCCTCGGCATGCTCGAAATCCTCCAGCACCACCGTGCCCTTGCCGATGCCGATCACCGGCGGCAGGCCGCGGCTCGTCGGCTCGTGGCACATGTTCGAGCAGTCGGGGAAATTGTTGGTGCCGAACTCGCGCACGAAGATCGAATAGAGGAAGGCCGCTTCGTTGGGCGTGCGGCCGGAGGTGTAGAACTCGGCCTCGTGCGGGCTGGAAAGGCCGCGGAGATGCCGGCCGATCGTCGCGAAGGCCTCGTCCCAGCGGCACGGCACATACTTGTCGCTCGCCGCCTCGTAGCGCATCGGCTCGGTCAGCCGGCCCTGCATCTCCAGCCAGTAGTCCGACTGCTCCATCAGCTCGGCGACGGTGTATTTCGCGAAGAACTCCGGCGTGACGCGGAACTTCGTCGCTTCATGGGCGAGCGCCTTGGCGCCGTTCTCGCAGAATTCCAGCGTCTTCTTGCAATCGGCATCGGGGAAGGCACAGCTCGGGCACTTGAAGCCGCCCGGCTGGTTCATGGCAAGGAGCGCGCGCGAGCCCTTGGTGATGACGCTCTGCTCCATCAGCACCTTCGCCGTCGCAGCCGCGGCGCCCCATCCGCCGGCGGGATGATTGTAGGTCTTGTATTGCGGCTTGCCATCAGCCATGATCGCGTGCTCCAAAAGGTGACATGCCTCAATTACATCACTTTATCCCATTGAAATCCATGGACATTTTGTCTCGTTCCCGAAGGACAAATTGTCCATCGCCATCTATCCCGGCAACCTGCAACGCCTTGAAATGCCAGCCTTCGCCCGGCTGGCACGCATCCTGCTAGGCAACGCCTCGTGCGTCAGAACCCTGCCCCGTCCCGACACTTTCCGGCAAGCCGATGATCCTGCGTTCCAAGCCGAGCTTCAAAGATATCGTCTCCACCTTCAACGGCTCGATCCTGCCGCGGATCGCCTGGCATCTGATGGCGATGACGGTGCTCAGCATCGTCGCGATCTTCGCGGCGCGCGAACATCCGGGGATTTTCGCCAAGATCAGCGCCATTCCCTTCACGCTGACGGGCATCGCGCTCTCGGTCTTCATGAGCTTCCGCAACAATGCGTGCTACACGCGCTGGTGGGAGGGCCGGGTGCTGTGGGGCGAACTGATCATCGCCTGCCGCTCCTTCGCCCGCCAGACCGCGGCGCTGAACGAGGACGAGCGCCGCTTTCTCCTCCACAATCTCTGCGCCTTCTCGGCGGGTCTCGTCGCACGGCTGCGCGGCGAGGACGAGCTGGAGGCGATCGGCCGCTGGTCGGCGGACGGGATCAGCCCGCAAAATCCCAATCCGACCAATGCCGTGCTGGACAGGATCGGCGCCCACTGTCTTGCGCTGATGCGCGCGCACCGGATCAGCGAGATCCACTATTCGGTGCTGGAAATCCAGCTTTCGGCCCTCGCCAGGGTGCAGGGCGGCTGCGAGCGCATCGCGCTGACGCCCGTGCCCTTCGCCTATTCCCTGCTGCTCCACCGTACCGCGCTCGTCTTCTGCGTGACGCTGCCCTTCGCGCTCGCCGGATCGCTCGACTGGTGGACGCTGCTGCCGGTGCTGCTGGTCGCCTATACGTTCTTCGGCCTCGAGGCGCTCGGCCACCAGCTGGAGGAACCCTTCGGCTTCGAGCCGAACGCGCTTCCCCTCAGCGCCATGCTGCGCACGGTGGAGCGCGACATGCTCTCCCTCCTCGGCCATACGGATCTACCCGACCCCGTCCTGCCGCGCGACAACGTGCTCAACTAGGCTCAGGACCTGGGACCGTGATGAGTGATTTGTTTTTGCTGAGCGAGCGCCAGATGGCGCGGATCGCGCCGTATTTTCCTTTGGCGCATGGCGTTCCCACAGCGCAAGGTGCGCCTTTCGATATCGAGCCGATTCGAAAGAGACGGATGATCGTCTCCGCCCACCGGTGCGCGTGAACGTTGGCCCACTCTCGGCGCCGCACCCCGCTCTTTCAGATACGCTGCCGTCAGCCAGCTCGAATTCGGGATAATACCGCGTCGAGCGCCTGCGTCAGGGCATTAAGGCCGCCGGCCTTGCGGAATTCGGCGAACATTTGCTCATTGAGGCCGCCTTTGGTGGAATATTCATGGCGCAGGTCTTCCAGCGGCATCGATGGATTTTGCATCGCGACCGTTGAGAGGCTCAGGAAATGCTGCGCGAGATAGGCGCGTGCGCTTTCGCGAGGCAGGCCTTTCGCCTGCATCCAGCCGACGATGTGATCCATGATGCCGAAGTAGGTGCCCATGAGCGCGCTCGAGGCGGCAAGTACGTCAAACGCCTCGATTGTCTTGCAGGCGACCGCCGTGCCGAGCGTGGAGAACAGCGCTTCGACCGCCGCAGCCGGCGGGAAGATCGTCGTGACGCCGCTGCGGGTCGCCACGAACGGCAGCGGCACGGCGCGGACGATGCCGACCGGCGCATCGATCCAGGAACGCAAGGTTGCATGATCGATCGTCGAGATCAGGCTGACAACCTGCTGGCCGGGCCGGAAACGCAGGGCGCGCACGATCTCCTCCGCGACATTCGGCCGAACGGCGAGGAAGAGCATATCCGCGGCGTCGGCGACCGACTGGTTATCGGCAGCGACGGTCACCCGCGATGACAGGCCTGCAAGACGCGCGGCCGTCTTTGCGGAGCGAGGCGACACGACGATGTCGGGCACCGGCCCCTCGCTGGAGACGATGCCGGTGACGATCGCCTCGGTGATCGTGCCGGTGCCGATGAAGCCGAGCCGGAGCCTTGCCGTCGCCGTCAAATCTCAATCCTCCAAAGGATTGTGGAAACCGGCGGGAAGGGCAAAGCCCGTGGCCGATGCCGGCGGCTCGGCATTGGCGTCCGGGCGCGCTTTCGGAAGCATCGCATGGGCCGCGACCACGGAACGGATCGCAACGGGACGATAGTTGCGGAGGAGGTCCGGCCGGGGGCTTTCCTCACACGTCTTGTCGGTCATGGTCTCTCCCCCGATGTCACTGTGGTTCGAACTTCACCATCGTTCCGCCGCCGGTCGCCTGATCGGTCGGGAACACTTCGACGCGCGCGACGTCCACATAGACGGGCAGCGCGATGACGTCGTTGACGATGCGGGCAATATGCTCCGGCTGGATCGGCCGATAGCCGTCGTAGAGCACGGCCTGCGCCCGGTTGTCGGCGATGGACGTGCGGTAGAGGTCCGTCTGGACGCGGCCGGGCACGATCTCGCTGACCCGCACGGAGGTTCCGAGCAGGTCGCAGCGCAGGTTGTCGCAGAAGAGGCTGAGCCCCGCCTTCGACGCGCCATAGGCGCCCATGTTCGGATAGGGCGCCTGCCCGCCGCTCGAACCGATATAGATCAGGTGGCCGCGCTTGCGCGCCACCATGCCCGCCAGCACGATCCGCGTCAGATGCAGCGGCGCCTTGAGATTGACGTCGATCATCGCGTCGATCTCGGCCGGGTCGATGTCCTGGAAAGCCGCGCGGGTCGAGAGAATGCCGGCATTGTTGACGAGGATATCGACCTCCACGCCCTCCAGCGCCGTGGCGATGCGGGCGGCATCGCGCACATCCGCCTGGATAGGGATTGCGCCTGTCGCTCCGGCAAGCGCGGCAAGCTGCGCTTCGTTGCGGCCGACCGCATAGACGGTCAGCCCGCGCTCCCGCAGCATCGGCACGATAGCCTTGCCGATGCCGCTGGTGGCGCCGGTGACGACGGCGACGCGATAGGCCTCAGACATAGATGTAGCCTCCGCTGACCACCACGTTCTCGCCCGTCGCATAGGTGTTGCGGCTCGATGCCATCATGACGATCCATTCCGCCATTTCGACGGGTTCGGCCGCGCGGCCGAGCGCGCTTGCCTTGGCAAGCTCGGGCAGGAAGCCGAGTTCCCTGGCCCGATCGGTGGCAAAGCCGGCCGGCGCGACCGAGTTCACGAGGATCTGGTCGCCGGCGCATTCCTGCGCGAAGGACTTCGTGAGGCTCACCACGGCAGCCTTCGTCGCGGCGTAGTGGGCATTCTGCGGATGCGCCTTGAAGGCATCGACGGAGGTGACGTTGACGATGCGCCCCGTCACGTCCGGCGCGTTGACGAACTGGCGCATGTGACGCACGGCGGCGACCATCATGTGATAGGTGCCCTTGACGTTGATGGCGTTTTCCAAATCCCAGTCCTCGTCGGTGATTTCGAGGATGGGCTTGCGCGGATAGATCGCCGCGCTGTTGACCAGGGCATGGATGCGGCCGAGCCGGGCCGCCACGGCGTCGAAACCGGCATGCGCCGTCTCCGCGCGGGAGATGTCGGCAGCCGCGGTCGCGACCTCCGCGCCAAGCGCCTCCAGATCGGCCGCGGAAGAGGCGAGCAGGGCCTCATTGCGATCGATGAGGCCGATCTTCGTCGCGCCCTGCGCGATCATCAGCCTGGCGGTGACGAGCCCGAGGCCGGAAGCGCCGCCGACGATGACAACAGACTGGTTCTTCACGTTCCTACCTCGCGTTTTCGGGTTGCACCGCCATATTGGTGTGCTATCACTTATATGATAACTTTTGCGAAGCGCAAGCCCATTTCTGGACCCGCCCCATGATCCCTCGCCTCGACCCAGCACGGCGCGCGCCAACGCCCGGCAACGACTTTTTCCGCCATCTCGCCGATGCGGGATTCGAGGGCGATATCGGGCTGTCGGCCGCCGACCGCAACGTCTTTTCCACCGACAACTCGATCTATCAGATCGAACCGGCCGGGATCGTCTTTCCCAGGAACGCCGATGACCTGAAGCGCATCGCCAAGGCCCTCGCCCGGCCGGAATTCGCCGATGTCGCCATCACTCCGCGCGGCGGCGGAACGGGCACCAACGGCCAGTCGCTGACGACCGGCATCGTCGTGGACTGCTCGCGGCACATGAACCGCATCCTGGAAATCGACCCGGTGCGGCGCATCGCGCGGGTGGAGGCCGGCGTCGTCAAGGACCAGCTGAACAAGGCGCTGGCGCCGCACGGCCTGTTCTTCGCGCCCGAGCTTTCCACCTCGAACCGGGCGACGATCGGCGGCATGATCTCCACGGATGCCTGCGGACAGGGTTCGTGCCTCTACGGAAAGACCAGCAACCACGTGCTGGGCCTGCGCGTCATCCTGGCCGACGGCACCGATTTCTCGTCCCGTCCGGTGCGCGAGGAGGAGTTGCGGGCCCTGCAGAACCGCCGTGACCGGATCGGCGAGATTCACCGCACCCTGGCGCGCATCGCGACCGACCATCGCGCCGACATCGACCGCATCTTCCCCAGGCTCAACCGCTTCATGACGGGCTACGACCTTGCCCACCTGCAGCGCGAGGACGGCCGCTTCGATCTCAACGCCGTACTCTGCGGCTCCGAGGGCACGCTGGCGATGATCGCGGAGGCGGAACTCAATCTTCTGCCCGTTCCCGCGCACGCGGCCCTCGTCAACATCCGCTACGGCAATTTCAATGCGGCCCTCGAAGACGCGCGCAATCTCGTGGCGTTGAGCGTCGCCTCGGTCGAAACGATCGACGAGACGGTGCTGCGGCTTGCCAAGGACGATATCATCTGGCCACGGATCGCATCCTTTTTCCCCGACGATGCGGATGGCCCGGCAAACGGCATCAATATCGTGGAAGTGCTGGCCGAGACGCGGGCGGAACTGGAGACCAAGCTGTCTTCCGTGACGGCGGCGCTGGAGGCCGGCCCCTTTGCCGGCCGCAAGGGTTTCACGACCACCCGGGGCAAGGCGGAGATCGAGGCCGTCTGGACGATGCGCAAGCGCGCCGTCGGCCTGCTCGGCAATGCGGAGGGCCCGACGCGGCCCGTCGCCTTCGTCGAGGATACGGCCGTGCCGCCGGAAAACCTTGCGGCCTATATCCGGGAATTCCGCGCGCTGCTCGACAAGGAGGGCCTCGCCTATGGCATGTTCGGCCATGTCGATGCCGGCGTCCTGCATGTGCGCCCGGCGCTCGACCTCACCCGGCCCGAACATGCCGCCCTCGTGCGCCGCATCAGCGATGCCGTGGTGGCGTTGACGCGCAAATATGGCGGGGTGCTGTGGGGCGAGCACGGCAAGGGCGTGCGCTCCGAATATGTGCCCGCGTTCTTCGGCCCGCTCTATCCGCGCCTGCAGGAGATCAAGGCCGCGTTCGATCCGCTCGGCCAGCTCAATCCCGGCAAGATCGTCGCGCCCGCCGGCCGCGCACTGCCGAAGATCGACGCGATTCCGCTGCGCGGCACGCTCGACCGGCAGATCGGCGCCGAAATCCGCGCCGCCTTCGACAATGCCGCCTATTGCAACGGCAACGGCGCCTGCTTCGACTTCGATGCCGACGGGCTGATGTGCCCTTCCTACAAGGCGACGCGCGACCGGCGCCAGTCGCCGAAGGGCCGCGCCTCGCTGATGCGCGAATGGCTGAGACTCCTTTCCGAAAAAGGCGTCGATCCCCGCAGGGAGGCCGCAAGGCGGCATCCGCTCGGATTTGTCCAGAGGCTCTGGAACAGCCTCGATCCCGCCAACCGCAACGACTTTTCCCATGAGGTCCGCGCGGCGATGGATAGCTGCCTCGCCTGCAAGGCCTGCGCCGGCCAATGTCCCGTCAAGGTGAGCGTGCCGGCCTTCCGCGCCAAGTTCCTGGCCCTCTATTATCGGCGCTACCTGCGGCCGCTGAAGGATCCGCTGGTCGCCGCCATCGAAACCACCCTGCCCCTGATGGCGCGGATGCGCCCGCTCTATAATCTCGTCGCCAAGTCCCCGATGGGCAAGGCAGCGATGCGCCGCGCGGGCCTCACGGCGCTGCCGAGCCTTCCGCCGCTATCGGCGCGCCGCGTGCTTGCCCGGCAAGATATCCCCGTCGCCACCCCGGCCGCATTGGCGCGCCTCGGCGCCGCACAGGGCAAGGCCGTCATCTTCGTGCCGGATGCCTTCACCGAGCATTTCGATCCGCAGGTGCTCCTCGACGCGGTGGACGTCGCCCGGCTTCTCGGCCTTTCTCCCTTCGTCACGCCGCCCCTTCGCAACGGCAAGGCGCTGCATGTGCATGGCTATCTCCGCGCCTTCGAAAGAACGGCCCGCCGCAGCGCGGCCGCGCTCGATCGGCTGGCGGATAGCGGCGCGCCGCTGGTCGGCCTCGATCCATCGATGACGCTCACGTTCCGCAGCGAATATGTAGGAACCGGCCTGCGCGCGCGCATCCTGCTGCCGCAGGAATGGCTTGCGTCCGTCCTCGACCGCCTGCCGGCCGGCGGAACGCGGCAGCGGCATGTACTCATGGCCCATTGCACGGAGCGCACGAATGCACCGGCCGCGGCTGCGCAGTGGCACGCCGTCTTCGCGAAGCTGGGGGTGGACCTCGTGGCCGGCGAGACCGGCTGCTGCGGCATGGCGGGCACCTTCGGCCATGAGGTGCGCAACCGGGCGATCTCCGAAACGCTCTACGCCATGAGCTGGCAACCCGCGCTTGCCGCCGCCGGCCCGGCGGACACGGTGATGGCGACGGGCTATTCGTGCCGGTCGCAGGCCAGGCTGATCGACGGGCGGAGGCTTCCCCATCCGCTCCAGGTCATCCGCACGATCCTGCAGGAGAATGCCGCGCTTCCTTTGGCCAGGGATGCCACGTATGATATGTGATAAATTAAAAGCATAACCAGAAGGCGGTATCGATATGTCGGTCATCACGCAGCGCGGCAACCTCGCCGAAATCGTCGTTGCCAAGCTCGTGGAGCGTATCGATTCCGGGCGCTATGCCCCCGGGGAGAAAATCCCGTCAAGCGCCCAGCTCTGCGAAGAGTTCGGCGTTTCCCGCACCGTCATCCGCGAGGCGCTGACGTCTCTCAAGGTCGCCGGCCGCGTCACCGCCCGGCAGGGGTCCGGCGTCTACGTGACGGAGAAGGATGCGAAGACCCTCAACTTCGAAATCAGCCGCATCGAGGACATCCGCTCCGCAATGCAGATCCTGGAACTCAGGCTGGGCGTCGAGATGCAGTCCGTGGCGCTTGCCGCCCAGCGCCGCACGCCGGAAGCCCTCGCCGAGATCGCCCGCGCCTTCGACCATATCGAGAACCTCGACACGAACGACGCTGAGATCGAGGCGCGGGCCGACTACGAGTTCCATCTCGCCATCGCCAAGGCGACCCGCAACCCGCACTTCCCGCGTTTTCTGGAGGCGGTCATGGGTGAGATCAATTTCGATCTCGTGCTCAAGCACAGCCAGTCCGACCGCTCCTACAACGCCTATCTGAAGAAGATCAACAAGGAGCACGCCGCCATCCTCGCCGCGATCACGCAGGGCGATGCGAAGGCCGCGAAAAATGCACTGGCATCGCATCTCGAGGAAAGCCTCAACCGCTACCGCACGATGCTGGCCGAGCCATCGGGCGCGAAGGCGAAATAACGGCCTTATCTATCGGCCGACCCAGTGCGAGCCGCTGCGTGTACGCAGACGGCAAGAAACGCGATTGCGGCCTGATCAGCGACGAAACCGGTCACACCTTCTCCCCCCCTTCGGGCATAGGCTCCATCGAGCAGCCTGCGGAAGATCGTCGACATATCAAGGATAGCTTGTCGATCGACGGAATTTCTTACGCAGGTCCGCGGCTGGGCAGCCCCTATAGTCTTTTCAGTGGTCACGACACTTGCAGGCGATCTCCACGCGGCGCGCGCGTGGGGCGCAAATCAGGACGGAGACGTCCTGATTTCCCGACCTTCCAGGGGTACGCGCGGCACGAAATGCCGGCGCTCGCCTCCTGCAAAAACAAGAGATGCGGAGCAACCGCACCCCACTGAAACCGTCCATGGCTTAACCAGAGGGAAGCCCAACATGCTCCACATCTCGAAGTTCCTGGCGGCGACCGCCATCGCCTCCTCGCTGTTCCTCGCCCCGGCCTTCGCCGACACGATCAAGATCGGCGTCGCCGGCCCCTATACCGGCGCCAATGCCACCTTCGGCGAGCAGGTCTATAACGGCGTCTCGGCCTATGTAAACGAAGTGAATGCCGCCGGCGGCATCGACGGCAAGCAGATCGAGCTGGTGAAGGGCGACGACGCCTGCGAGCCCAAGCAGGCCGTGGCCGTCGCCAACCGCTTCGTCGATCAGGACAAGGTGCAGGCCGTGATCGGCCACTTCTGCTCCTCGAGCACGATCCCGGCCTCGGAAATCTACAACGATGCCGGCATCCTCGAAATGACGCCGTCCTCCACCAACCCGACCGTCACCGACCGCGGCTTCGACAACCTCTTCCGCGGCTGCGGCCGTGACGACCAGCAGGCCGTCGTCGCCGCCGGCTTCATCCTCGACACGTTGAAGCGGGACAAGATCGCCCTCATCCACGACAAGGACACCTACGGCCAGGGCCTCGTCGATGCCGTCAAGAAGACCATGGAAGAGCGCGGCGTAGAGCCTGTCCTCTACGAGGGCCTGACGCGCGGCGAACGCGACTTCAACGCGCTCGTCACCAAGATCAAGAGCACCGGCGCCAACGCCGTCTATTTCGGCGGCCTCATTCCGGAAGGCGGCCCGCTGGTCCGCCAGCTGAAGGAACAGGGCGTCGACGTCGTCTTCGTCACGGGCGATGCCTTCGCGCAGGCCGAGCTCGTCGCCGCTGCCGGCGGCCCGGCCAACCTGAAGGACGTCTACTACTCCGCAACGCCCGATCCGCTGGCCGACCCGTCCACCAAGGGCGTGCAGGACGCGCTGACGAAGGCCGGCGTGACGCCCGCGAACTACGTGCTCTACGGCTATGCCAACGCACAGGCCGTCGTCGCGGCCCTCAAGGCGGGCGCGGACCTGGAATCGCAGGCCGCATGGCTGCGCGGCAACACGGTCGATTCCGCCATAGGCAAGATCACCTGGGACGAGAAGGGCGACATCAAGGACTTCAAGTTCGTCTTCTACGACTTCGACGACAAGGGAACCCCCGTTCTCGTGAAGTAGGAACCGTCCATGCCAGCCGGGCCGTCGTCCGGCTGGCCTCACTCCGCCGAATTTCAGGGGGTTCGCGTATGGATGTCTATATCCTCGTCCAGCAATTGTTCAACGGCATCACGCTCGGCACGATCTACGGCCTGATCGCCGTCGGTTACACCATGGTCTACGGCGTCATCCGCATGATCAACTTCGCCCATGGCGACGTCTACATGGTCTCGGCCTATATCGCCGCGATCACGCTTGCCGTGCTCACCTTCTTCGGCGTCCAGTCCGTGCCCTTCGTGCTCATCTCCGTGCTGGTGATCACCTGCGCCATCACCGCCGTCTACGGCTGGGCCATCGAGCGCGTCGCCTACCGGCCCTTGCGCGGCTCAACCAAGCTCGCCCCCCTGATCTCTGCCATCGGCATCTCGCTGATGCTGCAGAGCTACGTGCAGATCTCGCAAGGCGCGCGCGACCAGGGCGTGCCGACGCTCATCCGCGGCGCCTTCCGCTTCGGCGACGACACCCATTTCGCGCAGATCACCTACATGCAGACGGTGATCCTCCTCGCCGCGCTGATCGCCATGGGCATCCTCACCTATGTGATCACCTACACCCGCATCGGCCGCGAATGTCGCGCCACGCAGCAGAACATCCGCATATCCGCCGTGCTCGGCGTCAACACCGACCGCATCATCTCGACCGTCTTCGTCATCGGCGCGGCGACGGCCGCCGTCGGCGGCGTGCTCGTCACCTTCAACTACGGCTCGTTCAACTTCTTCATCGGCTTCGTCATGGGCATCAAGGCGTTCACCGCGGCCGTGCTCGGCGGCATCGGCTCGCTGCCCGGCGCCGTGCTCGGCGGCGTGCTGCTCGGCCTGACGGAGGCGCTGTTCGCCGGCTATGTCAGCACCGACTACAAGGACGTCTTCGCCTTCGCGCTGCTCATCGTCCTCCTGTTCTTCCGCCCCTACGGCCTGCTCGGCCGGCCGGAAATCCAGAAAGTGTGAGGGCGACCATGGAACAGAACCGCATCCTCACCCTCGTCAAGCAGGCGCTCCTCACCTTCACCGTCTCGCTCGTCCTCTTCGGCCCGATCTCCGGCCTCGTCCTGGAAGGCTTTTCCTTCCGCAACGAACTGGCGCGCGCAGTGCTGCTGGCCGCGATCGTCACCGCCGGCCGCATCGCGCTGTCGCTGGCCGGCATGACGCCCTTCGGCCAGAAGCTCGCCGGCAAGGCCGCGCGCAACGGCAGCGGCGTCACGATCATGACGGGCAAGGAGAAGTCGCCCGTCCTCATCCTCGCGCTGATCTTCCTTGCCGGGCTCGCCCTTCCCTTCTTCGCCGACAAATACTTCCTCGGCATCGCCATCCTCGCGCTGATCTATTGCCTGCTCGGCCTCGGGCTCAACATCGTCGTCGGCCTTGCCGGCCTGCTCGACCTCGGCTTCGTCGCCTTCTATGCGGTCGGCGCCTACCTCCTGGCGCTCGGTGCGCAATATCTCGGCCTCGGCTTCTGGAGCGCGCTCGTCATCGCGCCGTTCCTCGCCGGCTTCTGCGGCATGGTGCTTGCCTTCCCTGTCCTCAAGATGCATGGCGACTACCTCGCCATCGTGACCCTCGGCTTCGGCGAGATCATCCGCCTTGTCCTCAACAACTGGCTGGACTTCACCGGCGGCCCGAACGGCGCGGCCGTTCCGCCGCCCACCCTCCTCGGCCTCGAATTCACCCGCACGGCCAAGCAGGGCGGCGTGCCGCTGCACGATTATCTCGGCATTGCCTACAGCGCCGACTACAAGTTCTGGTTCATCTACTTCGTGCTGTTCCTCGTCGTCTGCCTCGTCATCTACGCCGTCGAGCGCCTGCGCGTCATGCCGCTCGGCCGCATGTGGGAAGCGCTGCGCGAGGACGAGATCGCCTGCCGCTCGCTCGGCGTGAACCACGTCTTCACCAAGCTCACCGCCTTCATGCTCGGCGCGTCCACCGGCGGCCTTGCCGGCGTATTCTTCGCCGTCCACCAGGGCTTCGTGAACCCGACCTCCTTCACCTTCTTCGAATCCGCCCTGATCCTCGCCATCGTCGTGCTCGGCGGCCTCGGCTCCACCGTCGGCGTCATCGCCGCGGCCCTCGTCCTGACGATCCTGCCGGAACTGCTGCGCGACTTCGCCGAATACCGCGTGCTGATCTTCGGCATCCTGATGGTGGTGATGATGATCTGGAAGCCCCGCGGCCTCGTGCGCATCCAGCGTCCGGCCTTCTTCCCGAGCACCGTAAGCAGCGGCGGCGATGCGGCGCCGCTTGCCGCAAGCCCGGAGGCCGCCCGATGAACGCCCCCCTCCTCGACATCCGGAACGTGACGATGCGCTTCGGCGGCATCGTCGCCAACCGCAATGTCAGCTTCTCCGTGCAGCCCGGCGGCGTCACGGCCCTGATCGGCCCGAACGGCGCCGGCAAGACGACGATGTTCAACTGCATCACCGGCTTCTACCGTGCGAGCGAAGGCCAGATCCTGCTGAACGGCGCCGATGGACCGCAGGACATCGGCACGCTGATCACGAAGCCGATCACCGGCGGCTCGCATCTCGTCACGCGGGCCGGTATCGCCCGCACCTTCCAGAACATTCGCCTGTTCAAGGAAATGTCCGTCGTCGAGAACCTGCTGGTCGCCCAGCATCTGGTCACGGCCAACAATCTCGTCAGCGGCGTCCTGCGCACCGCCGGCTTCCGCCGGGCCGAGCGCGAAGCCGTCGACCGCGCCTATCACTGGCTCGGCGAGATGAACCTCATCGAGGATGCCAACCGACTGGCGGGCGAACTGCCCTATGGCCGCCAGCGCCGCCTGGAGATCGCCCGCGCCATGTGCACCGGGCCGAAGCTCATCTGCCTCGACGAGCCCGCCGCCGGCCTCAACCCGTCGGAAACGCGCGAGCTTTCCGAGGTCATCCGCCGGCTCTGCAAGGAGCACGGCCAGACCGTGCTAGTCATCGAGCACGACATGGGACTGGTGATGCGCATTTCCGACCATGTCGTCGTGCTCGATCATGGCGAGGTCATCTCCGACGGCACGCCCGAACATGTGGCGAGCGACCCTGCCGTCATCGCCGCCTATCTCGGCGTCAGCGAAGAGGACGTAGAAGCATGAGCGAAGGCCCTCTCCTCGAATTTTCCGGCGTGCACGCCCATTACGGCCCGGTCGAGGCGCTGAAGGATGTCGACGTCCACATCTTCAAGGGCGAGATCGTCAGCCTGATCGGCGCGAACGGCGCCGGCAAGACGACGCTTCTGTCCTCCATCTTCGGCGCGCCGCGGGCTTCCGCGGGGCATATCCTGCACAAGGGCGAGGATATCTCCCGCGTGCCGACCAACCGGATTTCCCGCCGCGGCATCGCGCTCGTGCCGGAAGGCCGGCAGATCTACCAGGAGATGAGCGTCGAGGAGAACATGATGATGGGCACGACGCCCATCGGCATGGCGCATTTCGACGAGGACCGGGCGATCATGTTCGATCTCTTCCCGCGCCTGAAGGAGCGCCGCAACCAGACGGCCGGCACCATGTCCGGCGGCGAGCAGCAGATGCTCGCCATCGCCCGCGCCATGATGGCCCGCCCGGAGCTGATCCTCTTCGACGAGCCTTCGCTCGGCCTCGCCCCGCTCGTCGTCAAGCGCGTCTTCGAGGTGCTGAGCGAGATCGCCGCCATGGGCAAGACGATCTTCCTCGTCGAGCAGAACGCCAACCATGCGCTCAAACTCTCGCAACGAGCCTATGTCATGGTGAACGGCCGCATCCACCTTTCGGGCGAAAGCGCTGCCCTTCTCGACAACGAGGATGTCCGCAAGGCCTATCTCGGCCTGCACTGAACGGAAAAGACAATGCTGCACAAGAACCTCATTGCCGGCGAATGGGTCTCCGGCGACGCTTCGGCCAACGTCAACCCCTCCAACACGAACGATATCGTCGGCGACTACGCCCGCGCCAGCGCCGAGGACACGAAGGCCGCGATCGCCGCCGCGAAGGCGGCGCTGCCCGCCTGGTCGCGCTCCGGCATTCTGGAACGCCACGCCATCCTGAGGAAGACCGGCGACGAAATCCTCGCCCGCAGGGAGGAGCTTGGCCGCCTGCTTGCCCGCGAAGAGGGCAAGACGCTCGCCGAAGCCATTGGCGAAGTCACCCGCGCCGGCCAGATCTTCGACTTCTTCGCCGGTGAGACCCTGCGTCTGTCCGGCGAGGTCCTGCCGTCCGTGCGTCCGAATATCGGCGTCGAGATCACCCGCGAGCCAGTCGGCGTCGTCGGCGTCATCACGCCCTGGAACTTCCCGATCGCCATTCCCGCCTGGAAGATCGCCCCCGCGCTCGCCTACGGCAACACGGTCGTCCTGAAGCCCGCCGATCTCGTGCCGGGCTCCGCCTGGGCGCTCGTCGATATCCTGCACCGTGCGGGCACGCCGGCCGGCGTCGTCAATCTCGTCATGGGCCGCGGCGGCGTCGTCGGCCAGACGCTGCTCGACAGCCCCGATGTCGACGCGCTGACCTTCACCGGCTCCATCGGCACGGGCAGGCGCGTCGCACTCGCGTCGGTCGGGCACAACCGCAAATTCCAGCTCGAAATGGGCGGCAAGAACCCCTTCGTCGTGCTCGACGACGCCGATCTTGCGGTCGCCGTCGAGGCGGCCGCCAATTCGTCCTTCTTCTCGACCGGCCAGCGCTGCACCGCCTCCTCGCGCCTGATCGTCACCGAAGGCATCCACGACCGCTTCGTCGCCGCGCTGACGGAGCGCCTGAAAGGGCTCGTCATCGACGACGCCCTCAAGGCCGGCACCCATATCGGCCCGGTCGTCGACGCGAGCCAGTTGAAGCAGGATGCCGACTATATCGACATCGGCCGTTCGGAAGGCGCGAGGCTGGCATTCGGCGGCGAACGGCTGGAGCGGGAAACACCCGGCTTCTATCTCTCACCCGCCCTCTTCACCGAAGCGACGAACGACATGCGCATCGCGCGCGAGGAAATCTTCGGCCCGGTCGCCGCAGTCATCCGCGTGAAGGGCTACGACGAGGCGCTGGCCGTCGCCAACGACACCGGCTTCGGCCTTTCGTCGGGCATCGCCACGACAAGCCTCAAGCATGCGACCCATTTCAAGCGCAATTCGGAAGCCGGCATGGTCATGATCAACCTGCCGACGGCCGGCGTCGATTTCCACGTGCCCTTCGGCGGCCGCAAGGGCTCGTCCTACGGCCCGCGCGAACAGGGCCGCTATGCCGCCGAGTTCTACACCACCGTCAAGACCGCCTATACGCTCGCCTGAGGAGGAATGTCGATGAAACTGCTCGTACCGATCAAGCGAGTTGTTGACTACAACGTAAAGATCCGCGTGAAGTCGGACGGCTCTGGTGTGGAGCTTTCGAACGTCAAGATGTCGATGAACCCGTTCGACGAGATATCGGTTGAAGAGGCGCTTCGGCTGAAGGAAGCGGGCAAGGCTGAGGAAGTGGTGGTGGTGTCGATCGGCCCTGCCAAGGCCGAGGAGACGCTGCGCACGGCGCTCGCCATGGGCGCGGACCGGGCGGTGCTGGTGGAGACGGACGACGCCGTCGAGCCGCTGGCGGTCGCCAAGATCCTCAAGGGCGTGGCAGAGGCCGAACAGCCGGGCCTCGTCATCGTCGGCAAGCAGGCGATCGACGACGATTCGAACCAGACCGGCCAGATGCTCTCGGCGCTCCTCGGCTGGGCGCAGGCCACCTTCGCCTCCAAGGTCGAGATCGGCGAGGGCAAGGCGACCGTGACGCGCGAAGTGGACGGGGGCCTGCAGACCATCGAGGTGAAGCTTCCGGCGGTGGTGACGACCGACCTTCGCCTCAACGAGCCGCGCTATGCCTCGCTGCCGAACATCATGAAGGCGAAGAAGAAGCCGCTCGACAAGAAGACGCCCGGTGACTTCGGCGTCGACACCGCCCCGCGCCTGAAAGTGCTGAAGACGGAAGAGCCGTCGGGCCGCAAGGCGGGCGTGAAGGTCAAGTCGGTCGCCGAGCTGGTCGAAAAGCTCAAGACCGAAGCCGGCGTGCTCTAAGGCGTTCATGCTCCCGAAAAGTGGGAACCGGTTTTCGGACAAGGGCATGAACCAAGGGAATCAAGGGAGAACATCACATGGCCATTCTTCTTCTGGCAGACCACGACAACGCACACCTTTCCGACCAGACGGCCAAGGCGCTGACGGCGGCCACGCAGATCGGTTCCGACGTGCATGTGCTCGTCGCCGGCAGCAATGCCAAGGCGGCGGCCGAGCAGGCGGCGAAGCTCTCGGGCGTTTCGAAGGTGCTCGTCGCCGAGGACGCCAGCCTTGCCAACAACCTCGCCGAGCCGCTGGCGGCCCTCATCGTGTCGCTTGCCGGCAGCTACGACGCCATCGTCTCGGCCGCCACGTCCGTCGGCAAGAACGTGCTGCCGCGCGTCGCCGCGCTGCTCGACGTGGCGCAGGTCTCGGAGATCGTCGAGGTCGTCTCGGCCGACACGTTCAAGCGCCCGATCTATGCGGGCAATGCGATCCAGACGGTTCAGTCGACGGATACGAAGAAGGTGATCACCGTGCGCACGGCGTCCTTCGCCGCGGCACCGGAAGGCGGCAACGCTTCCATCGAGACCGTCGCCGCCGCGGCGAACCCGGGCCTTTCCAGCCATGTCGGGGACGCGCTGTCGTCGTCGGACCGTCCGGAGCTGACGTCCGCGAAGATCATCATCTCGGGCGGCCGTGCGCTGGGCTCGTCGGAGAAGTTCCAGGAGGTGATTCTTCCGGTCGCCGACAAGCTCGGTGCGGCGGTCGGTGCAAGCCGTGCTGCCGTGGACGCGGGCTATGCGCCGAACGACTGGCAGGTGGGCCAGACGGGCAAGGTGGTCGCCCCGCAGCTCTACATCGCCTGCGGCATCTCGGGCGCGATCCAGCACCTTGCCGGGATGAAGGATTCGAAGGTCATCGTCGCCATCAACAAGGACGAGGAGGCTCCCATCTTCCAGGTCGCCGACTACGGCCTCGTCGCTGACCTCTTCGAGGCCCTGCCCGAGCTCCAAAAGGCGCTTTGAATGCGCGCGGGCGTCCCACGAAAAACATGAGCGCGCCGGGGTCGAGTTCCGGCCGCAAATCGTGCTATCCGCTCGTTCAACGAGTTCGAGTTTGACATGCCATGAGCCCCAAGACCCGCGGTTACCTCTTCGCCATCCTGGCCATCTGCATTTTCGCAGGGCAGGATGCGATCACCAAATATCTCGGCGATCGCTATCCGGCGCTTTTCATCACGATGATCCGGTTCTGGGCCTTCGCGCTGTTCGTCTGCGGCTTTGCCGCATCGTCGCCGGGCGGCATCCGCCAGACGATCCGTACGCGCCGGCCCTGGCTGCAGGTCGCAAGGGGCCTCCTGCTCGTCGCGGAAATCGTCCTCATCGTCTTTTCCTACGTCCATGCCGGCCTGGCCATGAGCCAGTCGATCTTCCAGGCGACGCCGTTGATCATCACGGTCCTGTCGATCCCCCTTCTCGGCGAGGCGGTCGGCTGGCGGCGCGGAACGGCCGTGCTGGTCGGCCTGCTCGGCGTCCTGGTGATCATCAATCCCGTGGACGTGCATTTCGACCTGTCTTTGCTTTTGCCCCTCGGCGCATCCGTGCTGTTCGCGCTCTACTCCATCGCCACGCGCGCGGTGAGCCGCGAGGATTCGGCCGTGACGAGCCTTTTCTATGCCGGCATCGCCGGGGCCGTGGCGATCTCGCTGATCGGCCCGTTCTACTGGGCCGAGGTCAAGTCTTCCGACTGGTTCGCCCTCGCCGCCCTCTGCGTCTGCGGCACGCTCAGCCACTATTTCCTCATCCGCGCCTATGGTCTGCTGCCGGCCGCAGAAGTCCAGCCCGTCACCTATTTCCAGCTGGTTCTCAACGTCATTCTCGCCGTCTCGCTGTTCGGCGAGATCATCACGCCCAACATGATCGTCGGCGCCGTCATCGTCGTGGGCGCCGGCCTCTTCACCATCTGGCGCGAGCATCAGCTGGCGCAACGCGCGTCACTCCGCCGTCCGGCCGAACCGTGACGCCGGACCGCCGATTCCGGACGAAACATAGGGAGCGGCGACGTCACCACTGTTCCGCGGCGATCCAGTCGCAAAAGGCAGAGATGATCTTCACCCGTTTGTGGGCGCGCGGAACGACAAGGTAAAAGCCGGGGACATCCTTCTTGTCCATCGCCTCGAGGATATCGATGCCGAGCGGCGCAACGAGCGCGCCGGCCTCGATGTCGGCGAGCGCGTCGAGCTTCGATACCAGCCCGACACCGATGCCGGAAATGCTGCCCCGGCGCATCGTCGCTGCATCCTGGAATTCGATCTCGCCCGCCATCTCCATCGACGGCAGGCCGAGATGCGCGAGCACCTTGCCCCACAGGCCCCGTGCCATGACGGGATGGAGAAGCGTCATGCGGCCGAGGTCGGCGGGCGCGGAAATCTGCCTGGCGAGTTCCGGCGAGCAGCAGATGATCTTCGGATCATGCATCAGCAACCTGACGTCATATTCCTTCCAGTTGCCGAAACCCCACTGGATGGAAACATCCACCTCGTCCGCCGCGAAATCGCGCACGTTCACCATCGTCGTCAGGCGGATATCGGCACCGGGCATGAGCTGGCGGAACCGCTCGAGGCGTTCCATCAGGTAGCGCGTGGCGAAATACGGGCTGACATTGATGTTGATGCGGTTGCGATAGGTCGAGTTGGTGACCCGGCGGATACCTTCGGTAAACTCGTCGAAGCCGGCCTGGATGAAATGCGAGAGGATGATCGCGTGCTCCGTCGGCTCGATGACGCGCGCCTTCCGCTCGAACAGCGGGACATGCAAGGTATCTTCCAGCAGCTTGATCTGCTGGCTGATCGCCTGCGGCGTGACGAGAAGTTCGTCCGCCGCGCTGCGGAACGTCCCCTGCCGCATGACCGCCCAGAATGCGCGCAGCGCATTGAGAGGGGGAAGCCGCGTATGTTGTCCAGCCAATTCACCCTCCGCAATATCGGGTTCCGACGGCTCGCCGGCCGGCGGAGCCGGTAGCGATTATATCACGGCCTTTTCGAGGAACGGGCGATTCTCCACGACCCGCTCATAGCCAACTTCCGTCAGGTCCAATGTGCGATATTCACCGTAGACGATCAACTCGGACACGCCCCGCCCCGTCGCCGGCCCCTGCTGCAGGCCATGGCCCGAAAAGCCGTTGGCGAAGACGAAATTGCGCACCGTCGGATGGCGGCCGACGATAAGGTTGTGGTCCAGCGTGTTGAAGTCGTAGTGGCCCGCCCACTGGTTCACCACCTTGATCGCCTCGAACTGCGGCGAGCGCTCGGCGAGCGCCGGCCAGATGATCTCCTCAAATTCCTCGTAGCGCGGCTCGAAATCGTCCCAATCGGCCGCCGGGTCCTCGACAGGCGGGCAGCCCGTCAGGAAGAAGCGCCCCTCGGGCCGGCAGAACACGCCGGACGGATCGATCATCAGCGGCAGCCGCCCCTGGTTGACGGTCGCGGTACCCTCCGGCGTGCGGGCGCAATCGAAGACGAACAGGGTGCGCTTGCGCGGCTCGACCGGGATATCGAGGCCCGCCATGCGGGCCGTGAGCGCTGCGCGGGGGCCGGAGGCGTTGACGATCGTGCCGGCCTTGACGACCGCGCCCGACTTCAACGTCACCGAGGTCACGCTGTCACCGTCGCGGCCGATGGCCACGGCTTCGTCCGTGACGTATTCGACCCCGAGCGAGCGGGCCTTGTTCCTGAAGCCGTACATCAGGCCCGTATTGTTGAACCAGCCCTCGCCGGAACGGCCGTAGGAGGCGAGCTCGATATCCGCCACGTTGAGATGCGGGAAGGCATTGGCCAGTTCGTCGCGGTTCCAGAGCACGACATCGGCGCCGCAGGAAACCTGCGCCTCGTGGTTTTCCTTGAGGATCCGGACCTGCTCGGGCGTATTGGCGAGGAACAGGTAGCCGCCGGAATGGAACCCCAGGTCCGGCCTGTCGCCCTCGACCTGCATCATCTCGCCGAAATTGCGGATGACCTCGGAGCCGTACTGGCTGATCTTCACGTTGATCGGGTTGGAGAACTGCGTGCGGATCGAGGAGGACGAGAGCGAGGTCGCCGCCTTCAGGTAGGTCGGATCGCGTTCGATGACGAGCACCGAGCCGTCGAAATCGGGGTTGGCCGCAAGATAGTAGGCGACGGCGGAACCGATGACCGCACCGCCGACGATGACGACGTCGTATGTATCCTTCATCACCTTGCCTCGTCGTCGGGATGGGGAAGATCGACGAACCAGCCGCCGAGATGCCGGGTCGCCGGTGCATGCGGGTCGAGCGGCGGCACCGCCGCCTCGACCTTCTCGCGGACGAATTCGGTGTCGTCCTGCGGCTGGTAGCCGAGCAGGTCCCAATTGCCGGTATCGACGGGGCAGACCCTGTTCTTCGACATGCCATAGGCAATGGTGCAGCCGACATACGGCGCGGTCAGCGACGCGGAAACCAGCCGCACGCAATCGGCGAACGACAGCCAAGACCACAACATGCGCCGTTCCGGCGGCTCGGGGAAGGAGGAGAAGATGCGCAGGCAGACGCTCTCCATGCCGAACTTGTCCCAGTAAAGGTTGGCCAGCGCCTCCACGAAGCATTTCGACACGCCGTAGAGGCTGTCGGGACGAACGGGGGCGGCCTCGTCGATGCGGTCCGTCAGCTCGTGGTAACCGATCGCATGGACGGAGGAAGCGTAGACGACACGCCTGATACCGTTGCGACGGGCCGCCTCATAGATGTTGTAGGAGCCTTCGATATTGGAGGCGAGGATGGTCTTCCAGGCCGTCTCCAGCGGCGCGCCGCCGAAATGCACGATGGCGTCCACGCCTTTCACGGCGTTCTCGACCGCCCCGGCATCCGAGAGGTCGAAGACAAACGCTTCCTCGTGATCGGCAAGGTCGATAATCTCGGCGCGGTCGGCCAGCCGGATTTTGTTTGCAAGCGGCGCAAGACCCTTGCGCAGTTCCGAGCCGAGGCGTCCTGCGGCACCGGTTATCAGGATCGTATCGTAATCTTTTGCCATCACATGCCCAATCAGAATGAAAGTTTGGCGACAGCCGCGCCGATGCGCTTCACCGCCTCGGCCAGGGCGTCGTCCGACGTCGCGGTGGAAATGCGGAAGAAGGGCGACAGGCCATAGGCCGTGCCCGGAACGGCCGCCACATGCCCCTCGTCGAGAAGGTATTTCGCGACGGCGACATCGTCGTCCAGCGTCTGGCCGGACGAGGTCTTCGCGCCGATCAGCGCGGCGCAGCCGATATAGGCGTAGAAGGCGCCCTCCGGCGGATCGAGGCTCAGTGCATCGATCTTCGCGATACCCTCGACCACGAGGTCGCGACGGCGCTCGAACGCCGCGCGGAACTCGGCAACGCAATCCTGCGGCCCTTCCAGCGCCGCTTGTGCCGCGATCTGCGCCGGCGCGGAGACGGACGTGCAGGACTGGCTCTGGATCGTCGCCATCGCCTTGATCAGGTCCCTGGGACCCGCGGCATAGCCGACCCGCCAGCCGGTCATGGCATAGGCCTTGGACATGCCGTTGACGATCAACGAGCGATCCCGCAGTTCCGGGCAGGCCGCGCCGAAGGAGACGAAGCTGCGTCCGTCGAAGATGATGTGCTCGTAAATCTCATCCGAAAGGATCATGACCTTCGGATACTTCGCGAGCACCGCGCCGAGCGCCTTCAGCTGCGCCTCGGTATAGACCGCGCCGGACGGATTGCCCGGCATGTTGAGGAACAGCCAGCGGGTCTTTTCCGTGAGCGCCGCCTCCAGCACCTCCGGCGTCAGACGAAAACCGTTCTCCGCCGGGCAGGCCGGGGTGACCGGCACGCCGCCGAAGAGTTTCACCATTTCCGGATAGGAGACGAAGTAGGGCGCTGGCAGGATCGCCTCGTCGCCCGCCTCCACCGTCGCCATCAGCGCGTTGAAGATGATCTGCTTGGCCCCGTTGGCGACGGCGATCTCGTCGAGAGCGTAGTCGAGGCCGTTCTCCCGCCTGAACTTGGCGGCGATGGCCTTGCGCAGGTCGGGGGTGCCGAGCGAGGCGGTGTAGAGCATGCGCTCCTTGCGCGCCGCCACGAAGGCGGCCTCGGTGACATGGGCGGGCGCCGGAAAGTCCGGCTCGCCGAGGCCGAGGTCGATCACGTCGATCCCGGTCGCGGCCAGGTCCTTGGCGGCCTGCGAAACGGCCATGGAGGCCGAGGGTTTGACGGCGGAAAGCCGGCTTGCGATGTGGCTCATCGTTTCGTCTCCGTCACATAACCCTTGGAGATATCCTCGGCCCTCGCTTCGGCCGGGCGCTCGGCCGGATCGCCAAAACCGCCGCCGCCCGGCAGTTCCAGCACGAGCCGGCGGCCGGCCGGCACATGCTGCCAGCCCTTGGGCCGAAGTTTCGTCCCGTCATCGAGCGTCGCGGAGCCGGGCGCGCCGTCTTCGCCGCCATCGCGGCCGCGCGGCGGCGTCGCGATGCGGTCGAACATCGCCGAGAAGTCGAACTCATGGCCCTCGGCGGGCGCGATCTCGATGATCTGGCCGAGGCCGCCGCGATACTTGCCGGCACCGCCGGAATCGGGACGCAGCTCCTTGCGCCAGACGACGATGGGCCCGGTGTGCTCCGTCGCCTCGATCGGCATGGTATGGACGCCCGAGGGGAAGGCCGTCGAGGACAGGCCGTCGATGCCCGGGCGCGCGCCCATGCCGCCCGAGTTGAACATCAGCACCTCGGCGCGACGGCCGGACGCCCCGGCAACGGGACGGGCGGAGATGTGTATGTTCCAGAGCGCGGCCGCGCCCTCGGCAAGGATTTTCCCCGGCAGCGCCTTGGCGAGCGCTCCGAGAACGAGGTCCGGCACCATATGGCCGATGACATGGCGCACGGAGACGGGGGCCGGCCGCTCGGCATTGAGGATATTGACCGGCGAGGAGACGCTGAAGACGGCGAGCGAGGCGGCGTTGTTCGGGATATCCGGCGCGACCACGCATTTCAGCGCGTAGCAGGCATAGGCCTTGGTGTAGATCAGCGGCACGTTGATGCCCCAGCGGCTCATCGCGTCCGTCCCGGAAAAATCGACATTGACCCCCGTGTCGGTGATCGTCACCTCGGCCGCAAGCCGGATCGGAACGTCATAGCCGTCCGTCAGCACGTCGTTCGACCAGGACCCTTTCGGCAGGCCGGCGATACGCTCCATCGTCGCCGCATGCGTGCGCGACAGGATGAAATCGCCGATCGTGTCGAGATTGTCGTAGCCGACCTCCTCCAGCATCTCGATCAGCCGCTTGTGGCCGACGTCGTTGCAGGCGGCGAGCGAATAGAAGTCGCCGATCACCTGGTTCGGCTCGCGCACGTTGAGGCGCAGTATCTTCAGAAGATCCTTGTTCACCACGCCGCGCTCGGCGAATTTCATGATCGGGATCTGGATGCCTTCCTCATAGACGGACTTGCCGTCCGCCCCGAAGCCGCGCCCGCCGACATCGACCACATGGGCCGTGCAGGCGAAGAAGCCGATCAGCTCCTCGCCCTTGAAGGAGGGCGAGACCATGGTGATGTCGTGCAGATGGCCGGTGCCCTTCCACGGATCGTTGGTGACATAGGTATCGCCGGGATACATGTCCTCGCGCGGGATTTCGGCGATGAAATGCAGCACGGCTTCCGCCATGGTGTTGACGTGGCCGGGCGTGCCGGTGACGGCCTGCGCCAGCATCTCGCCCCTGGCGTTGTAGACGCCGGCCGAAAGGTCGCCCGCCTCGCGGACGGAGGTGGAAAACGCGGTGCGCAGCAGCGTCAGCGCCTGTTCCTCGACCACCGAGATCAGGCGGTTCCACATGACCTGCATGCGGATTTCATTGATATCGCTCATGATCACTGACCCTTGCGCACGAGAAGGATGGTGCCGTCGACCTGGATGACGGCATCGAACGGCGAGGTGACGATGGTGGACGTCTCCCGCTCGACGATGACGGCGGGGCCGATCACGCGCGCACCGGGCGAGAGGATATCGCGCGGCACGATCGCCGTCTCCAGCGCCTTGCCGGAGGCGGGGTCGAAGACGGCCCGCGTCGCCGGCGCGGGCGTTACGGCACCGTCCGTCTCAAGGGTGAAACGCTCGCCCTCCGGGCGGACGTCCTGCGCCTTGACCGACCAGGTGACGAATTCGATTTCCGGGCCTTCGACCGCACGGCCGAAGAACTGGGCGTAACGCTCCTTGAAGGCCGCTTCGATCATCGCCGTATCCGCTGCGGTGAAGGCGCGGTCGGGCAGCGCCACGGGGATTTCCCAGCCCTGGCCGGCATAGCGCATGAAGGCGGTGATCTCGCGGACGATCTCTCCGTCCGTTCCGGCACGCACGAAGCCCTCGGCGGTCGCCTTCAGTTCGTCGAGCATGGTGTTGATCGCCGCGGCATCGAACTTCGAGAGGCCCATGATCTTGGAGGCGAGCGCCTCGTAACCGAACGGCGCCTTGAGGAAGCCGATGGCCGAGCCCACGCCCGCCCCTTGCGGAATGAGGCACTGGTCGACGCCGAGTTTTTCGCAGAGACGGGCGGCATGCAGGGGCGCCGCACCGCCGAAGGCGATCATGATATTCTCGGAAATGTTCTTGCCGTTCTCGACCGCATGGACGCGCGCCGCATTGGCCATGTTCTCGTCCACCACCTCGACGATGCCGAAGGCGGCGGCCTCGGGGGCAAGCTTCAGCCTGTCGCCCACATCGCGCGCAATCGCCGCGCTGGCGTTTTCGACCGAAAGCCGGATCTTGCCGCCGGCGAAATTGTCGGGATCGAGCTTGCCGAGCACGAGATCCGCATCGGTGATCGCCGGCCGCTCCCCGCCGCGCTGGTAGCAGGCCGGCCCCGGCTCCGAGGCGGCCGACTCGGGACCCGCCTGGATGCGGCCCATGGCATCGACCCAGGCGATGGACCCGCCGCCCGCTCCGATCTCGATCATCTCGATCACCGGAATGGAGATCGGCATGCCCGAGCCCTTGCAGAAGCGATAGGTGCGGGCCACCTCGAAGGTGCGCGCGGTATGCGGCTGGTAGTCCTCGATCAGGCAGATCTTCGCCGTCGTGCCGCCCATGTCGTAGGAGACGACGCGCTCGAGGTTGAAGCGGCGGGCGATGTCGGCGGCGAAGATCGCCCCGCCGGCCGGACCGGACTCCACGAGGCGCACCGGAAATTCGGAAGCCGTCTCCACCGAGATGAGGCCACCGCCCGAATGGATCATGAAGACCGGGCATTGCGCGCCCATCTCCTTCAGCCGCACCTGCAGGCGCGACAGGTAGTCGGCCATCTGCGGGCGCACATAGGCATTGGCGCAAACCGTGTTGAAACGCTCGAACTCGCGCATCTGCGGGGAGACTTCCGCCGAGATCGAGATTGGGATCGAGAGCTTCCGGGACAGAATCTCGCGGGCGCGCACCTCATGCGCCGGGTTCATGTAGGAGTGGATGAAGCCGATGGCGACCGCCCCGAAGCCGCGTTCGGCGATGATGTCGCCCAGGGCTTCCAGCGCGGCTTCATCGAGCGGCTGCAGTTCGCGGCCCTGCGCATCGATGCGGCCCTTGACCGGAAAGCGATCCTCGCGCGGGATCAGCGGCTTCGGCAGGACGAGGCTGAGGTCGTATTGTTCGAAGCGGTTTTCCGTGCGCATCTCGATGACGTCGCGAAACCCTTCGGTGGTGACGAGCGCGGTGCGGGCACCGCGGCGCTCGATCAGCGCATTGGTGGCAAGCGTCGTGCCGTGGATGACGATATCGATCTCGCCGGGCGCGATGCCCGCATCCCGCACGACGATGTCGATGCCGTCGAGGATCGCCTGTTCCGGCGCGGCATAGTTGGTCAGTACCTTCGTGGAGAAGAGCTTGCCGCGCACATCGAGCGCGATGTCGGTGAAGGTGCCGCCGATATCGGCGCCGAGTCGGATGTCGTGACGCTGTGTCATGCGGTGTCCTTTGCAGAAAGAGCGGCCTTGCGCATCTGGCTCAGCGTTTGGCGCGGGGTCAACGCCTCGGGCGAAATGGCAAGGTCGAGAAGCGCGCCGGTCTTCGATGCACGGGCCCGCTCGAAGGCGGCCGCAAAATCCTTCGTCGATTCCACACGCTCGGCATGGAAGCCGTAGGCCTTCGCGAGCGCCACGAAATCCGGGTTGACCATCGTGGTGCCGGAAACGCGCTCCGGATAGTGTCGCTCCTGATGGGCGCGGATCGTGCCGTAGATGCCATTGTTGAGCAGAAGGACGATCGGCTGCGCGCCGTGCTGGAGGGCGGTCGCCAGTTCCTGGCAGTTCATCTGGAAGTCGCCGTCGCCGGCAAAGCAGACGACGGTGCGCTCGGGATGGGCGACCTTGGCGGCCACCGCCGCCGGAACGCCGTAGCCCATCGCCCCCGATTGCGGGGCGAGAAGCCGCGCCTTCGGCCCGAACCTGAAGAACTTGTTGGGCCAGACCGTGAAGTTACCGGCGCCGTTGGTCAGGATCACGTCGTCCGGCAGGACCTCGTTCAAGAGCGCCGTGACTTTCCCCATATCGACAGGCGACGGCAGGTCGGGAAGCTCGAAGCCCTTTTCATAGGCGGCGCGTCCCCTCGCCCGCCATTCCGCCCAGCTTCCCCTGACGGGTTCGAGAGCGCCCAGCGCTTCCGCGAAGGCATTCGGGCCGGCATGGATGCCGAGCGCCGGCCGATAGACCTTGCCGATCTCCAGGTCCGAACCATGGACATGGACGATCCGCTGGCGCGGCTGCGGCACGTCGAACAGGGTGTAGCCGTCCGTGGAGTTCTCCCCGAAGCGGTTGTTGACGGCGAGGATGACATCGGCCTCGCGCAGCAATTCCTTGACCGAGGCGACCATGCCGACGCCGGCTTCGCCGCAGAAAGTGGGCGAGGCGTTGTCGTATTGATCCTGATAGCGGAAGACGGAGACGACCGGGATATCCGAGGCTTCGGCGAAACGCTGGACGGCGGCCATCGCGCCCTCGCCCCAGTTGCAGCCGCCGTAGAGGATGACGGGACGCCTTGCGCCTTCCAGCATCTTGCGCAGGCGCTGCATGGCAGCCGCCGACGGCGCGGGCTCGGCGACCTCGACGGGGCCGGAGAGCGGCGCGGCGGCGGTGAGCGAGGTCAGCATGTCCTCCGGCAGCGCGACGACGATCGGGCCGGGACGGCCGGACACGGCAAGCGTCCAGGCGCGCGAGAGGATTTCCGGGATGCGCCCGACCTCATCGATCTCGACGGCCCACTTGGCCATGGTGCCGAAGACCGCCTTGTAATCCACCTCCTGAAACGCCTCGCGGCCTTTCATGTCGGTTCCGACCTGACCGACGAAGAGGATCATCGGCGCGGAATCCTGCATGGCGGTGTGCACGCCGATCGAGGCATTGGTGGCGCCGGGACCGCGCGTCACGAAGCAGATGCCGGGCTTACCGGTCAGCTTGCCGTAGGCCGCCGCCATGAAGGCGGCGCCGCCCTCGTTGCGGCAGAGAACATAATCGAGGCGTCCGCCGGTGTCGTGCAGCGCATCGAGTACCGCAAGATAGCTTTCCCCCGGCACCCCGAAGCTCTTCGTCGCCCCGAGCGCCAGAAGGCACTCGACGAGCAGCTGCCCTCCATTACGTTCCATAGCCATGTTCCTGATGATCGATGAATTGAGATTGGAAGCCGGAGGCCGACAAAAGGGCAAGCACTTGCGACCCCAATCGCCGAAATGGCGGCTGCCCCGGAGAGAGGCGGTGAACGAAAACCCCGGCACCCTGGATTTCCTCGGCAAGGGCGCGCGAGAACCCGTCGATCGCGGCCGCGGCGGTCCGCTCGATCGCGCTTTTCGCATCGCAATCGTCCGGGGAAAGCATGACGAACGCGCCACGGCCTCGCGCGATCATCGCAGGGAGGGCGACGCGCGTGACATGCAGCATGGCGGATAGGTTGACTTCAAGCGCCATATCGATGTCGGCCTCCGCAGAGGCGAGAAAACGGCTCTCTTGCGGCCAGCGAAGCGCTGCATGGACGATGACGTCGGCTTCCAGTCCTTCCGCGATGGCGCGGACATATTCGCGATCCGTCAGGTCCATGGCCAACGGGACGATCCCATGCTCGCCGCGCATCTCGTCAAGCGCAACACGATCCCGGCCGAGCGCATGCACGTCCCAGCCGGCCCTTGCAAGCGAAGCGGCGATCGCGCGCCCGGGAGCACGCGTCGCCCCCGTGACTAGTGCTTTCGTCATCACACGATCCTCATGAGGCAGGCCAGAGGATGCCTGCGCAGACCGTCAGCTTAAACGAAGAAATTGACACGCTTAGACAAGTTCTTCTTGTTTCGCCGGCACCGTCGTGGCCGGAGGCGGGTCAACGTAGTTCGGAGAGCTGCTGCCCGCCGATCCGCACGGCCATGGAAGAATTCCTGTTCGTCTCCCATCCGGGATTGCACACCGACCGGGTTGCGAGTTCCCCGGGCAAGAGGAGCTTGAACGGTCGCCGGGTGGTTAAAAGCTACACCCGGGAGGGGCTGACGCATCGGGCCGACGATCGGCCGATCGCCCCGGGCGCCTTCCCTGCCGCCAGCGGTGAATCCGTACCACACAGACAACCCCGGCGTTCGAATTCCAGGGCCGCCACTGTCAACCAGCCCCTACGAGAGCTTGTAAGTACGGAGGATTTCCGCGATCTTTTCATCCTGTTCCGCATTCGGCAGCAGTGCCGGCTGACGGCTCGCGCCGACCGACGAATCTTGCAGATAGAGCGCGCGCTTGACCATGGCGGGCGCGAAGCCGAGTGCGTAGAGGTCGGTGCGGAAGGCGGTGTAGATCGCCTGCTGGCGTTCCGCCTCGGCGATATCGCCTGCATTGTAGGCCTTGAGGATGCCGGCGAGGACATTAGGCATCGCATTGCCGAGACCGGAGATGCAGCCGGCTGCGCCGTTCTGCAGGGCCCACAGCACCAGATGGTCGGGACCGGAATAGACCTCGAAGCCCTCGATGTCCTTCGCCACATCGAGATAGGCCTCCAGCGTCTCCTTCGCGCCGCCGGAATCCTTGATGCCGGCGATGTTGCCGTGGCCGGCCAGCTTGCGTGCGGTCCCGGGCTCGATATGGTTCTGCGTGCGGGCCGGGATATCGTAGAGATAGATCGGCGTCTCCACCGCGTCGGCGACCGTCGAGAAATGGCGGATCAGGCCATCCTGCGTGCAGGCGATGAAGAAGGGCGTGATGACGGCGATGCCCGTCACGCCGATGCGGTCGAATTCGCGCGCCAGCTTCAGCGTCTCGAAGGTCGCTGGCATGCCGGCATTGACGATCACGCTGACGCGCCCGCCCGCCTCGTCGACGACCTCCTCCGTCAGGCGCACCTTCTCCTCGAAGGTGAGCGCCGAGAAGTCGCCGTTGGTACCGGCGCACATGATGTTGTTGCCGGCCTCGACCTGGCGGCGGACCTGCGCGCGCGTCGCCTCGTAGTTGATGGTCTCGTCCGCGTTGAAGCAGGTGACGAGGGCGACGAAGGCTTGTTTGGTCATCGGTCTTCCTTTGGCTCGGGCGCGCTCAGCAGGCGGCGCGTTGAAGGCGGGCGGCCCGGTGGGCGGCCTGGACGTCGGGATCGGGGTCGAGGCCGGCGGAGAGCAGCGCGCGGGTATAGTCCTGCCGCGGCGTCTCGAAGACCTCGCGCACCGTGCCGAGCTCGACGATATCGCCCTTCTGCATGACCATCACATGGTCGGCGAAGTCGCGCACCACCGGCAGGTCGTGGGCGATGAAGATGAAGGCGATGCCCATTTCGCGGCGCAGCTTGTCGAGCAGCGCAATGACCTGCGCCTGCACCGACACGTCGAGTGCGGAGACCGCCTCGTCGCAGATGATGAGCTGCGGCTCCAGCGCGAGCGCCCGGGCGATGGCGATGCGCTGGCGCTGGCCGCCGGAGAACTGGTGCGGGTAGCGGCGCATGTGCTCCGGGCCGAGGCCCACCTGCACGAGGAGTTCGGCGACGCGCGCGCGCCATTTCGCCTTGGGCAGGATATCCGGATGGATGACCCAGGCCTCCGAAATGAGCTGGAAGACCGTCATGCGCGGATTGAGCGACTGGGTCGGGTCCTGGAACACCATCTGGAGGTCGCGGCGCAGCTTGTAGAGCTCGGCGGGCGACAGGGTGAAGAGATCGCGCCCCTTCCAGTGCGCCGTGCCGGCGTCCGGCTCGTCGAGACGCAGGAGGATGCGGGCGAGCGTCGACTTGCCCGAACCGCTCTCGCCGACGACCGCCATGGTCTCGCCGGGCATGAGGTCGAAGGAAACGCCCTTCAGCGCCTCGAAGGCGCCGTAGGTCTTGCGCACGTCGCGCACGGAAAGGACGGGCTCGGCTCGCGTGGCCGGCTCGTGCATCTCGCCCTTGCCGGGCGCGGCGGCGATCAGCTTCTTCGTATAGGGATGCTGCGGGTTCTTGTAGACCTCGCGCACCGTGCCGGCCTCCACGAGAACGCCCTTCTCCATCACCACAACGCGGTCGGCGATCTCGGCAACGACGCCGAGGTCGTGGGTGATGATGAGGACGCCCATGCCCGTCTCTTCCTGCAACTCCTCGAGGAGAGCCAGGACCTCCGCCTGGACGGTGACGTCGAGCGCGGTGGTCGGCTCGTCGGCGATGAGGAGGTCCGGGCGCAGCGCCAGCGCCATGGCGATCATGACGCGCTGGCGCTGGCCGCCGGAAAATTCGTGCGGATACTTGCCGAGCGAGCGTTCCGGCTCGGGAATGCCCACGCGCGTCATCAGCCGCAGCGCCTCGGCCGCCGCGGTCGCGGCGTCGGCCCCGTGGGTGGTGAGCGCCTCGCGGATCTGCCAGCCGACCGTATAGACCGGATTGAGATGGCTGAGCGGATCCTGGAAGATCATGGCGATGCGCCGACCGTTCACCGCGCGCCGCTCGTGCGGCGGCAGCTTGAAGAGGTCGACGCCGTCGAGCAGGACTTCTCCCGCGGTGATGCGCCCCGGCGGCATGTCGATGAGGTTCATGATCGCCGAGGAGGAGACGGACTTGCCCGAACCGCTTTCGCCGAGGATCGCCAGCGTCTCGCCGCGGTCGAGATGATAGGAGATGTCGCGCACGGCCTGGACCACGCCGCTAGCGGTGTGGAACTCGACCGAGAGGTTGCGCACTTCCAGGAGATGGTCAGCCATTCTTGCGGCCTTTCATTTCGAGACGCCAGCGCTGCACCGGATCGAGCGCGATGCGCAGCCAGTTCGAAAGCATGTTGAGCGACATGGTGGTGAGGATGATCGCAAGACCCGGCCAGAAGGAGAGCCACCAGGCATTGGTGAGATACTGCCGGCCCTGCGAGATCATCAGGCCCCAGGTGATTTCCGGCGGCTGGATGCCGATGCCGAGGAAGGAGAGCGCGCTTTCGGCCAGCATCACATAGGCGAAGTCGAGCGTTGCGAGCGTCGTTAGTGTCGGCAGCACGACCGGCAGGATATGCCGGAAGAGGATGCGCCGGTCCGAGGCCCCCATGACGCGGGCGGCCTGCACGAACATGCGCTCGCGGATTTCCAGCACCTCGGCCCGCGTCGTGCGCAGGTAGACCGGGATGCGGGTTATCGCCAGCACCAGCATCAGGTTGAGGATGGACGAGCCGAGGATATAGAGCACGATCACAGCGATCAGCAACGAGGGGAAGGACATGATGACGTCCGCCAGCCGCATGATCACCTGGTTGACGCGCGGCGAGGAGAAGCCGGCGACGAGCCCGAGCAGGGTGCCGGCGGCGGCCGAGAGCGCCACCGCGCCGGCGGCGACCATCAGCGTGTTCTGCGTGGCGACGACGATGCGGGCGAGCAGCGGCCGGCCGAGCGCATCGGCGCCCATCCACCACACCCAGCCGCGCTCCCAGTCGAAGGGCGCGGCGTTGCGGCCGCGAAGGTTCTGCTTGGTCGCCAGCTCCCCGAGCCAGCTCGGCCCGACGATGGCGAGGATCACGATGAAGACGAGGAAGATCGCCGCGCAGAGCGCGAACTTGTCGGCGAGCAGCATGCGGACCATGCGCGTTGCGAAATTCGGCTCGTCGGCGACGATGGTGTCGGTCTGAAGGGTCATTACCGCCTCCTCAATGCCGGATGCGCGGATCGAGCAGCGCATAGGCAAGGTCGATCAGAAGGTTCATGAGGAAGATCGCCAGCGCCGTGACGAGGATCGCGGCGAGCACGACGTTGAAGTCGCGCTGGAGGATGGAATCGATCATCAGCTTGCCGACGCCCGGAAAGCCGAAGATCGTCTCGACGATCACCGCGCCGTTGAGGAGGCTCGCCGCCTGGTCGCCGATGACGGTGATGACCGGCAGCATGGCGTTGCGCAGCGCATGGACGAAGATGATCGAGCGGGATTTGACGCCCTTGGCCCGCGCCGTCTTCACATAGGCGGACGAGAGCGCGCCGATCATCGAGCCGCGCACCACCTGCACGATGATGCCGAAGGGACGGATGAACAGCACGGCAATCGGCAGGATCCAGTGCAGCAGCGAGCCGGTGCCCGAGGTCGGCAGCCAGGCGAGATTCACGGAAAAGACGACGATCGCGACAATGGCGACCCAGAAATCGGGGACGGAAGCGCCGATCAGCGAGATGATCGAGGACAGGCGGTCGAAGAAGCCGCCGGCGCGGAAGGCGGCGAGCGAGCCGACGAGGATAGCCGCGCCCGTGACGAGGCTCATGGTGATGACGGCAAGCCAGAGCGTCCAGGTAAAGGCCTCCAGCACGACATCGAGGGCGGGCCGCGCCTTGCGCAGCGATTCACCGAGGTCGCCGGTCAGCACGTCGCCGACATAGTGAGCGAACTGCACCAGCAGCGGATCGTTCAGGCCGTGCAGTTCGCGGAACTGCTGCTTCATTTCCGCGGACGCCTCGACCGGAAGGAAGAGCGCGGCCGGATCGCCCGTCAGGCGGGACAGGAAGAAGACCATGACGATCAGCCCGACGAGGGAGATCAGACTGGCCACAGCGCGTTTTCGAACGAATTTCAGCATGGCGCCCTCGGATAAACCCGGCGGCGGGATCATCCCGCCGCCTTGATTGCTGTTGTGGCCGGCGAACACAGGGTTCGCCAGAGGCATTTACTTGATCTTGATCTCCGAGAGCTGGAGCGTCCCGTTCGTCGCCATGGTGGGCGTGAAATCGAGGCGCTCGGAAACCCGCGAGAAGCCGACCATGTGGAACAGCAGCACGTCGGCGACGACGTCGTCGTGCAGATAGGCGATCAGTTCCTTCCAGAGCTTGGCGCGTTCGTCGCCGACGGCGGCGGAGGCGCGCTTGATCAGGTCGTCGACCTTCGGATCGGAGAAGCCGGACTGCGTGCCTTCGGAGTCGTACTTGAAGAACATCGAGAACGACGGATCGCCCTTCGAGTTGTCATGCATGGCGGCGACGAGGATCGGGCCGCGGCCTTCCTTGAAGGGCTTGGAGTAGTACTGCTCGTGCTCGGCGACCTCGACGAACTTCAGGTCGACCTTGAAGCCGACGTCCTGGAGCTGCGCCTGGATGGCCTCCATGATCTCGGTGACGTTCGGGAAGTTGGCCGTGCGGGCGATGATGGTGATCGGCGTGTCGACCTTGACGCCATCGGCCTTGGCTTCTTCCAGGAGCTTCCTGGCGCCGTCCGGATCGAACGGGAAGACCTTCACGTCCGGGTTCCAGCCGAGCGTCGGCGGCGGCACGATGGCGGTCGCCAGCAGCGCGCCCTCGGGCACCAGCGTGCCGAGGAAGGCCTGGCGGTCGATGGCAAGGTTCAGCGCACGGCGCACGCGCACGTCGTTCAGCGGCTCGATATTGTGGTCGATGCGCAGGTAGACCGTCTCGCTGTCGAGATAGGAGAAGTCGGTCGCCGGATTGGTGGCATCGAGCTGCGAGATCGACGGGGAGAGATCGGCCTCGCCGGTCTGTACCATGGCGGCGCGGACAGACGGGTCGGCGCGGAAGAGATAGGTCGCTTCCGTCACTTCCGGCTTCTCGCCCCAATAGTCGTCGCGGGCGGTGAGCACGATCTGCTGGCCCGGCGTCCAGTCGGTCAGCTTGTAGGGACCGGTGCCGACGGGCTCGCGCACGAATTCCATCGGCGTTTCCTCCGGAACGATCGTCAGGAGCGACATCAGCAGCGGCAGGATCGGCTGGACCGGGTCGGCCTTGAAGTCGATCGTGTAGTCGTCGACGACGGTGGGCGTGATCGTCATGCCGCCGAAGTAACGGCGCGATTCACAGCTGTTCTTGTCGCTCATGATGCGGTTGAAGCTGTGCTCGACGTCCTTGGCGTCGAAGCCCGTGCCATCGGAGAACTTGACGCCCTGGCGCAGGTGGAAGCGCCAGCTGCCGTCGGCGTTCTGCTCCCACGTCTCGGCAAGACGCGGCATCAGGCCCTTGTCGCCGCGCACGTCGAGCTCGGTCATCGTCTCGCTGACGTTCTCCATGATGACGCGGCCGATATTGGAGCGCGTCGCCATGCAGGGCTCGAGCAGGTCGGCCTCTTCCGGAAGCACGATCTTGATCGGGCCGGACCCGGCGAAGGCGGTTGACAGGGTGGACCCCAGCATGAGGGCACCCAGGATGAGCATTTTTTTCACGGCATTTCCTCCCTAGTGAAAGTCGTTCAGGCAGATGTCGGTTTTCCCGATCGCGCGGCGATCAGCGCCGCGCAACAGATGAGCCCGCCGCCGCAAAGCGTGGTCAGGGCGATGTTTTCGCCGAACAGGGCGAAGCCGCCGAGCGCCACCAGAGGCAGGCGCAGGAAATCGACGGGGGCGACGATGGTGGCGGGGGCGAGCGAGAAGGCATGGGTCATCAGCCCCATGCAGGCGGCGCCGATGACGCCCTGCAGCGCAAGCAGCCCCATCTCCCGCGAGCCGGGCATGGTCCAGAACGGAAGCGCGAAAAGGAGCGCGATGGGCACGGTCAGGAGAAGGTTCCAGACGACGAGCGTTCCGGTCGCATCCCCCTTCGACATGGATTTCAGGATCAGCTGGATGGCCGACTGGAGCACCGCGCCGGCAAGCGCGAGAAGGATGGCGAGGCTGAAGCCGGAACCGGACGGCCCGATGACAAAGAGCGCCCCGAGGAAGCCGATGACGACCGCGCCGATCATCGCCGGGCCGGGCCGTTCACCGAGCGTCAGCGCGGCGCCGAGCACGAGGAAGACCGGCGAGGTGAAGGCGATGGCCGTGACGTCGGTAAGCGGACCCCAGCTGAAGGCGGCGAAGAAGGCGACCATGGCGAGAAGCTTGAAGCCGGCGCGCACCGCATGCTGGCGCAGCGGATGGGTCGAGCGCAGCACCGCCGGACGCAGGACGATCCACGGAAGAAGCACGACGGCGCCGAAGAAGGCCCGGAAGAAGCCGATGACGAACGGATGCACCGCACCGTTGAGGGCGCGCACGATCACCGCATCGCTCGCCGCCAGGATGGCGGCGCCGACGGCGAAGATGACGGCCGCCCTGGCCTTCGGGGGGTTGCCGGCTGCCGGCATGAAATCCTCCTTCCCGGCGTCCTCCCGCCGGATTGACCAGACCATCCACTTTTCGGGCAAGTTTGTCAATTTGTTTCTCAATGTAAAATCATACGTTTTGAAAACGTAAAAATTAATCATTTTAAATCATGCTGTTATATAGAGATATCGGGGAAATTTGGAAATATAATAACATTCTTTAACTTGACAACTTCGGAAATTTTGCGATTTTCGACATCATGCAGGAGGAGGAGCGCGAATGGACCCGCAAGAAATAGCCCGCAACATGAATGGCCTGCTCCAGGCCGTTTCGCCCATGCGCGCGGAGGCCTTGCTGCCCTCGCCCATGGTCCAGAACCATGCGGCGTTCCTGCATCTGCTTTCCGACGGGGCGCTCGTCTGTGCCTGGTTCGGCGGCACGCTGGAAGGCAAGTCGGACATCTCCATCTTCGCCTCCGTCCTGCCGCAGGGCGCCGCGGGGTGGGGACCGCCGCAGCGGCTGAGCTTCGATGCCGATCATTCCGAGCAGAACCCGGTGCTCTTCACCGCCCCGGACGGACGGCTCTGGCTCTTTCACACCTCGCAGCCCTCCGGCAACCAGGACGAATGCCGCATCCGCATGGCCGAAATCCGGCGCGATGCATCCGATCCGCTGGTGCTGGGCGCATCCGAAGGCCGCTACCTCGACCTGCCGCGCGGCTGCTTCGTCCGCGCACCGCTGGTGGTGCGCGACGACGGGGCGTGGCTGCTGCCGATCTTCCGCTGCGTCCAGCGTCCCGGCCAGAAATGGAACGGCAGCCACGACACGGCCGCCGTCGGCATTTCGCTCGACCAGGGCGCGACATGGCGGCTGGAGGATATCGGCCAATCGATCGGCTGCGTGCACATGTCGCCCGTCCCGCTTGGCGAGGGCCATCTCGCCGCCTTCTTCCGCCGGCGTCAGGCCGACTGGGTCTATCGCGCGGAAAGTCTCGACGGCGGCCATTCCTGGTTGACGCCCGCAGCCAGCGATGTGCCGAACAACAATTCCTCCATCGCCGCCATCCGGCTTCGGGACGGGCGCCTCGCAATGATCTGCAATCCCGTCAACGCCGCACAATCGGTCGAACGGCGCGCCTCGCTCTACGACGAGCTCGGCGAGGACGACGGCCGACCCGATGCGGACCCGGCCGGCGGCTGCGTGCCCATATGGGGCGTTCCGCGCGCGCCGGTTGCCCTTTGCCTTTCCGAAGACGGCGGCCGGACCTTCCCAATTCGCCTGCTGGTCGAGGATGGGCCGGGAACCTGCCTTTCCAATGACTCGGCCGACGGCCGCAATCTGGAAATGTCCTATCCCTGGCTGCTGGAGGGTGCGGATGGCACCCTGCATCTCGCCTACACCTATCACCGCCGCGCCATCAAATATGTCCGCCTGGCTCCCGGCTGGGGCAGCGCTGACGCAGGGAGACTTTCATGAGCAACATCATCGGCATAACCATGGGTGACCCGTGCGGCGTCGGCCCGGAGATCGCAGTGCGCGCGCTGGCCGGCATGACGCCGGAAGAGCGCGCGACGATCCGCATCTACGGCAACACGCCCACGCTCGAAGCAGCCCGCGAGGCCCTCGGTATCGAGGTGGATCTAATACCCCATGTCGTGGACCTGCCCATTGAAGGTGCGCCGCTTGCCTGGGGACAGCTTAGCCCCGTTGCCGGCGATGCGGCCTTCCGCTTCATCGAAAGGGCGGTGCGGGATGCGCAAGCCGGCGCCATCGGCTGCATTGTCACTGCGCCGATCAACAAGGAAGCGCTGAACCTCGCCGGCCACCACTATGATGGGCACACCGGCATGCTGCGCAGCCTCACCGGCGCCCGGGCGGCCTATATGCTGCTCGCTTCCGAACGCCTGAAAGTCATTCACGTCTCCACCCACGTCTCGCTGCAGGAGGCGATCCGCCGGTCGACGACCGAGCGCGTGCTGGCGACCATCCGGGCGGGCGATGCGCATCTGAAGCGCATCGGCTACACCGCGCCGAAAATCGCGGTGGCCGGCATCAATCCGCATTGCGGCGAGAACGGTCTTTTCGGCACGGAGGATGACGACCAGATCGCGCCCGCCGTCCAGGCCGCCCGTGCCGAGGGTATCGACGCCTACGGACCGATCTCCGCGGACACTCTCTTCTACCGCGCCTATGCCGGCGCCTTTGATCTCGTCGTCGCGCAATATCACGACCAGGGGCACATCCCGGTCAAGCTCGTCGCGTTCGACACCGCTGTCAACGTGTCCGTGGATCTGCCGATCGACCGCACCTCTGTCGACCACGGCACGGCCTTCGACATTGCCGGCAAGGGCATTGCCGACCATGGCAACATGAATGCCGCCATCGCCTACGCCCGCAAGCTGGTGTCGGGCGCCGCCAAGCGAGGATGACACCATGACCATCACACTCCATCAACCGCGCCGGCTGGCCGTCGGCGCCGGCGCGATCGGCGAAGTCGGCATCTGGGCGGCCGATGCCGGCTCGATACTCGTGATCGCCACGCCGATCACCGCCGGGTTCGTCGATCGCCTGAAGCTTCCCGGCCGCATCGACGTCTTCGATGCGATCCCCGGCGAGCCCGATACATCGACGCTGGATGCAGCGCTCGAAGCAGCGCGACGGTGCCGGCCCGACCTCATCGTCGGTCTTGGCGGCGGCTCGGTTCTCGACGTCGCCAAGCTGGTCGCGGTGCTGTGGGATAGCGAACAGACGCTTGCCGATGTCGCCGGCCCGAACCGGGTGGCCGGTCGCCGCACCCGTCTCGCCCAGGTCGCCACCACCGCCGGCACGGGCTCTGAGGCCGGCATCCGCTCGCTGATCACCGACCCCGGCAAGGGCAACAAGATCGCGATCGAAAGCCCGCACATGATCGCCGATTTCTCCGTGCTCGACCCGGAGCTGACCTATTCCGTGCCGCCGGCCGTAACGGCTGCCACCGGCGTCGACGCCATGGCGCATTGTGTCGAGGCGTTCACCAATCGACGGGCGCACCCGATGATCGACGGCTTCGCGCGCATGGGCTTCCGGCTCGTCGGGAAATACCTCGCGCGCGCCGTGCGCGACGGCGCCGACACGGAGGCGCGCGAAGGGATGATGCTGGCCTCATATTACGGCGGCATCTGCCTCGGCCCGGTCAATACCGCCGCCGGCCACGCCATTGCCTACCCGCTCGGTACGCGGCTTCGCCTGCCGCACGGCCTGGCGAACGCTGTCATCTTTCCGCACGTCCTCGCCTTCAACCAGGAGGCGGCACGCGGAAAGACGGCGGAAGTGGCGGAAGCGCTTGGTCTCGGCGAAGATCTTGCGCCAGCAGATCTACTCGAGGCGGCTTGCGGCTTCTGCAGCGACCTCGGCATCGAGATGTCGCTGGCGGCTCATGGCGCAACTGCGGACGACCTGCCGCTCTATGCCGGCGAGGCCCATGCCAATCGCCGCCTGATGGACAACAATCCTATCGATATGAGCGTGGAAGATGTCCTCGCCGTCTACCGGGCGGCGTTCTAGATCGAACGGTTCATAGGCTTGGGCGATTTGAGGGCTGGGTCCTGTCTTGTACAGGCCCCAGCCCCCGAGTTTCAGCCCGATGCGGTCGTTGTTGCAGCGGGCGATGCGATCCCCAATGCCCTCTTTCACACCCTCTCGATGCCATCGAAGGGATTGGGTAGGACAGCTTGGACTATCTGGTCGCCTGGAACAGGCGGTCGCGCGAGCCGGTAAGGTGATCGAGCATGAGTTGCCGTGCCTTCGCCTTGTCCCGGGCGACGATGGCGCTGGCAATTGCTTCATGCTCGGCGAAGACACGCGACAGTCCGGCGGTCTCACGCTTGACCGAAGCGCCGTGAAACTTCATGCCGACCGCGATATGGTCCTTGAGCGCTTCCATGGCCGTGAAGAAATAGCTGTTCCGCGCGGCGTGGGCGATGGCGAGATGGAACTGGAAGTCCGCATCCTCGCGGTGGGACTGCCGGTTGGTGGCGTCGCGCATCAACTCCAGCGCCTGGCGGATGGCGGCGAGCGACGCCGCGTCGTGCCGCTCGGCTGCCGCGGCCGCCGCAGCCGGCTCGACGGTAAGGCGGAATTCGTAGCAATTGAGAAGATCGGCGATGTTTTCGAGTTGGCCGAAGCCGAGCGGCTCGCGCATGCCGACGGCCCGCACGAAACTGCCGGCGCCCCGGCGCGAATAGATGAAACCCTGCTCGCGCAGCCGCCGCAGCGCCTCGCGCACGATCGGCCGCGACACTTCGAACTCGATCGCCAGGTCATGTTCCGTCGGCAGCCGCTCATCCGGCTGGTAGGCGCCGGACTTGATGGCCCGATGCATGCGCTCGAAGACGAGATCGCCGAGGCTCTTGCGTGCTGTTCCGTTCTCCAGTCCCATCTGTCATCCCGTCTTGCGGAGAATCCTGTCCGCGATCTGCCTCAGCGTTTCCGGTCCGCCGAATCCGCCCGATTTCGCGATGATGCAATGTCCTTGCGCATGAGCCAAGCCCAGCCCCGGCAGGCACTCGCCGATGAGACGGAAACGCGAGATCCCCATCCTTGCCAAAACGGCTTCGGCCGTCGCCCCTCCGGAAAGAAGGAGGGTCGATACGCCCTCAGTCAGGGCCGGGCAGACGCTTTCGGCAAGCGCCTGCGAAACCGCGTGCCCACTCGCCTCCACCGCGCCCGGTACGGCCTGGACCAGCGTGAGCGGACTTTCCTCGGGCTGTCTATCGCAAAGTACACCGTTCGGCGCCGGAAGGCAGCGCACGTCCTCGCCCGCATGCAGCGCGTCGATCTGGGCGAGCGTGATCGGATCGCGCGAGCCGATCACGAACAGGCCGCGCCCCTGCGGGATCGCAGCCAAGCCAGGCGCCCTTCCGCCGCTCATTCGCGCGGCGAGCGCATCGGCAAGCCCCCGCGCACCAATGAGAAGGTCGATGCCCGGGATGTCGAGGGCCTCGTCCATCGCGCGCTGGGTCAGTGTATCCGGCATCGCAGCCCGCGCGGCGTGCGTGCCCAGCCGGCCGGCGATCGAGATCGGGACGTCCACCCCGAAGCCCTTCACATGGCCATCCTGAACAATCCGGCCGAACTCGGGAATTGCCGGCGCCACCAGCGCGAAACGATAGCGCATCGCTTCGAGTTCGGCGGCGATGTGCCCCTTGAGCCGCGAATCGACCTTCTTGAACAAGCGCGTTCCGGGCGGAAGCGCGGAAAGTGCGGCCTCAGCCCTGCTATATGCCGCGTGCGCATCGATTTCCCGCGATGCCAGGTTTACGGAAAGCACATCGGGTTTTTCGAATACGGCTTGCTCGATGGCCTCGATCCGGAGGGCCACCTCCGTATGCAGCCCCCGGCTGGCGAATGGTGCGGCAGCGTCAAGTGTTCCCGTCAGATCGTCCGCCAGCAGCGCCAACATAGAAACCATCCAAATTTGTTGTCATCTTTATATCTTCTTTATCATTTGAAATACCAGAGAAAAAATCAAAGGTGAAACAAGCCTCCTGCGCTTCTGCCTTCACCCTCTCGATGCTTTCGTGATCAAGTCCGCGCTCATCCCCTCCGGATTCCTCGCAAGCCTCGACACACCAAGGACGAGACCTGGTGACCCGCCAGCTGCGGCCGCGATGGGAGCGGGTCCTTTTCATGAGGCAAAGGGAGGCGGTTGGCTTCGTAGCCGCACGGGCCCCTTCTTCTCCGTTCTGCTGGCTTCTGCACGTAGAAACGGCGGAAAGCCCCGCGGTTTTTGCCGCGGGGCTTTTGCTTGATGTTTGATTTTGGATTGTTTGGTTGCGGGGGCAGGATTTGAACCTGCGGCCTTCAGGTTATGAGCCTGACGAGCTACCGGGCTGCTCCACCCCGCGTTATGGGTTGGATGTGATTGAGAAGATGTTGATTGCCT